>Ga0074199_1000157_pt1 | contig 126850 bp, 148 predicted proteins | sample EPASupsiteSAE347_FD_64528 | JGI IMG/M metagenome (GOLD analysis project Ga0074199, IMG submission 64528) | Bioremediated contaminated groundwater from EPA Superfund site, New Mexico - Sample SAE3-47 | ecosystem: Environmental > Aquatic > Deep subsurface > Groundwater > Contaminated ...
CAAGTTCACAACCAAAGCAGTATGTGCAATTTTTGCACATACGGAACTTTGTTATAACTCCTTTTCTTTAAATATATTACTTAAAAGAGTTTGACAACCGAAGGTCCTCAGAAAAACTTTATTTTGTCTTTTCTCTTTATTACTCATAGAGGTTCAGCAAATTTTCATTTCTTTTCCTTTGTTTCAACAAGAACTCTATTGATCATCTGCTCCAGTAGCGCATTGAACTGGCTCGGGTCTTCTAACATGATAAAATGACCGCGACCTTTCATCAGCGCCATCTCGTATGACAGCACAAGCTTTTTGTTGCCTTCGACATTGGTCGGCCATAAGTCGGCGTTAACACTCTTTAGCGGCACTTTCAGATCCTTGATCAGCTTCGGGTCCGAGACCTTGAAGTATTCCTTCATCGAGCTCAACGCCACATCCTGCGGAGCCGATGAGATATCCCGGGCGACCGCCTCGACCAGGGCTTTATCGGCGTTCGCCGGGAACATAGTGCGGACAAACTTCTGCACCTCCGGAACGAAATCCGCAGCGATCGGCTCATAGATACTGTTTTTTACCTCATCCGGATAAACCATCCCTAAATCTTCAAGAGTATCTACCCCCACTAGGCCAATAATTCTTTCAGGCGCGATCTTGGCCGCATACAGGATTATCTCTCCTCCCATCGAATGGCCCACCAATACTGCTTTCTTCACATCAAGCTGCCGCAACACTGCAGCCACGTCCTGGCCGAACGCTTCTGTGGTATAGACTTTCCTGCCGAAACCGGAATTACCGTGTCCGGCCAAGTCGACGGTGATTACCCGGTATTTCTTCGAGAAATACGGGACTTGATTGTGCCAATACCGGCTGTCGCAGCACCATCCATGCACAAAGACCATCGTCGGATCAGTTGCCCGGCCATACACAGCGTAAGCGATCGGCACATTGTCCACTGAAATGGTGTTAGCGATCGGCTGCGCACGCGTATGGGATTCACAACCGTATGCGCACGAAACAACAATAAGAATCAGAATAATATAACGAACCAGCTTATACATATATCTCCTTTTTCGGATGCTGCTATTCACTTCATAATCGCCAAATCACATTCCCCGGGCGTTCCCTGAACAAAATATTCTTTATTATATTTTCGCGCATAATTTTCAAACAGTGAATCGTACCATTGTTTCATTTTATTCTACTCTCATTTTCAAAGATGCTTACCGTTGTATCCAGAATTTATAGAACGGCTTTGCCGCACAGAGTATCATAAGGACAAATAAAACAACATAATTCATCTTTAACAGCTGCGGGAAGAACTTGATGATAATGATAGCCGCGAAAAAAACAGACCATTTAATTAATCCAATATCCGTAATGTTCATCCTTCGGATTCTTTCATTCATCTTATTAAACATATCCCACCTCCCGATAATTTCCGGAGACAAAATATTTATCATATCGCCGGTTATTTAATTCTTTGCAGTATCATCTTCACGCTGGGATAATCAAAGGTCTCCGGGAAATCGCTGCCGATCTGACGGGAAGCAGGATCAATTTTAAAAGCGATCTCAAGCACGTTTTTGTCGGTGAAACGCATAATCCCCTTGGTTAGAGGCAGCGCCGGGTAACCGCCGAACCAGTATACCTTTTTAGGAATTATGCTTATCCTGGCAGGGCTGACTGATGTATCAACGCGGTAATCGCCCTGATTATACAATCCGCCGTCGACTTTTATTTGAAAGGTGGAATCAGAGGAGAAGATTATCACATCTTTCTGCATCGCGGTAAACTGCCACTCGCCTGCCAATTTATTCGGCTGCGGCTGTAAACAGCTCTTCAGCAGGAAGAAACCGGCGACGAGCACGATGATCCCGATAAGAAGATTTTTCTTTCCGTTTTTTTGTTCAGGCACAAGTCACCTCCGTTTTGTAGAAAAAAATACTTACTATTTACTCAACTACTTATCGCCGCCATTGAATCTTATCTTTATATGGCTCCCGTCGCAAAACGGCTTATTCTTTGACCTGCCGCAGCGGCACAGGGTCACACGGTTCCTCGTTTCATAAGCCTTACCGCCCTCTGACTCAATCGGCACGCCGCCTTTTACCCAGATCGGCCCGCTCGATCTTGCCTGCGGATCCTCAAGCAAACTAATTGAAGGCGGACATTTCGATTCAATAGGCTGGCCTGTTTTCTTATCATACGCTACTAATCTGCCCGAGGGACAATTACAGGCTTGCTGAATTACGAGCTCCTTTTTAACGGGGTCGCCGGACTCTAAAGTCAGATCCCAGGCCCCGCCCTTAGGGTGGCAAAAACGCCCCGCTGCGCATAATGATTGGGCATCCTTAAGGTCCACACCGGGCCCCTCTATTTTTTCCGCCTGCTCCGCATATGATTCACGGACAGCCGTTTCAGTGCCGTCAAAGCCGTTGCCGGAATGCGTACCGTCACAAAACGGCTTCTTCCTTGACTGACCGCAGCGGCACAAAGCGTAGTTCTCCTGATCCGGATAATGCTTGCCCTTAACCCATTGCTCCGGTTCCCCCTCTTTGCCGACTTTTGCTATCTCTTTGCCTAAAGGCAAATTACCGGACACAAGATAAGGCCCGTTCTTTGAAATTACTATTTTTCCTTTTTTCATATACTCCCTCTACTTTAAACCAGAGAATTACTTTCTATTTGACGTGCAGGACGCGATCCATCCCTCAAACGCCAGCATAAACTTCGTGATGAATCCACGGGTAGAATCATTAGTAAAATCGCCTTTTTCGTCAAAAAGATCAGCGGCATTCCCGATGTACGCTTCCGGCTGTTGCAGCGTAGGAACATTAAGAAAAACCAAGGATTGGCGCAGATGGTGATTGGCGCCGAATCCTCCGATTGCGCCAATCGATACGCTTACAACCGCACCCGGCTTCCCGTCCCAGGCGTTTTGCCCATAAGGACGCGACCCGATATCAATAGCATTTTTGAGCACGGCGGGAACTGAACGATTGTATTCAGGCGTGACAAATAAAACCCCGTCGAACTTTTTCAACGCTTCCCGGAACTGCGTATATGCGGCAGGGGGATCTTCATCTAAATCCTGATTATAAAGAGGTAGCCCTCCTATCTCGAGAATCTCTAACTTCAGCGAGACGGGTGCAACTTTAATCAACGCCTTGGCCATTTTACGGTTAAATGATTCTTTACGAAGACTTCCCACAAAAACAGCGATCTTTTTCTGTGCCATAAATTTCCCCTTCCTGCCGCGGTCCCTTACCCGGGACCGGGTCCGCCTAACCTCATATCAATAAGAAACTTACGTCATAACTGTCCCCATTATAAGACTTTAAATATCAATTCACAAGGAAATATTCGGAAGGGAACTTTGGAAGGAACCGTTCAAGATTCTCGGGAGGAGACGCTTAGATAACCAAAAAACTTATTATGAATTCGCTATAGCATCGCGGCATTGTTTCCGGATCATCGAAATCTCTTCCTGCGCCAGCCCCAGGGACTCCAGGAAATCCTGGTGCGCCTCTGGCGAAGACAACTCGAATTCCAGATGCCAGCGTTTCATTCCCTCTGCGTCAAGACCGGCTTTTCTTAAAAAAGAGACCCATTTCTCTTTGGTCAGAACGCGCGTTGAAGAAACAATCTCCGGGCTTCCCAAAAGCGCCAGGATCAGCCTTTGCTGTTCGCGCAGACGGTGGATCTCACCGTTAATTCCATAAAGCCTTTTTCTAAGGATACCTTCCCTGCGGGATACTTTACGTCCGAGGATCCCTCGGATATCCTTCAAACTCAATCCGGTATTACGCAAACACGTTATCTCTTTTAACAATAAAACGTCTTTTTCCGTATAAACACGGTACCCGGCAGGGTTCCTCCTTTTAGGAGGCAGCAATCCGATAGAATCGTAATACAATAGGGCCGTTCTCGAGAGGCCGAATTTCTTGGCAAGCGCAGAAATAGTATATGTCATACGCCCTTTCAGGAAAACCTCCGTTGCGCCTTTCAAGGCGCAACGGAGATAAACCGGTCATTTTCCTCTGATTGCCTTGATCTTCACTTCATCAAGGCCAAGCCACTCCAGAAAACTCTGATGGACCTGCGGATATTTTGACTCGAAAAGCCGATGCCACTTCTGCATATCCTGTTCGGAAAGACCGACATCGCTAAAAAGTCCTTTCCATTCTTCAACCGTTACCATTCCCATCCTTACTCCTTTTGTTGTGTGCTCATTTGCTCATATTACCCCGCCATGGCCAATGGTCAACAAAAGGATAAACTATAAAGTTATAGTCGGGTCAAGTGATTTTTTCTGGGGACACTTCTGACGAAAACTACTGCAGCACTAAGAGTAAGGCGGACCCGGTACGGTCATACATACGGTCATACTTATAGGAACACCAGACAGGTATACCGGCCATAGTTTTTATATACGGTGTCCACCAGGAGAAAAATCATAGTTATTCTATCTTTTTTCCGGGTCCATAGCATTGCGCGGGACGGAAATCCCGGGTTGCCCGTAGATAGCCGGACAATCCCCGGGCGGCTGTATCCTCCCTATGGATTCCCCGTTCTGGCGTGCGAATGAAGGCGGCAAGGGACGTTCTCCTCTGGAAAAAGGGCACGGACGCGGCAGTCCGGAAACCAGGAGCAGCACGGAAGAAAACCAAAGCATTATTGTCGCCGCGTATCCTGCATTTTTAACCCATAATGCGCTTAGTTTTTCTACCGAGAAGAGAACAAAAAAGCCGACAGTAAAGATCAATACCGCGCTCACAAAATAAAAAACCGGCTCGTTCACCATTATCTCTCCTTTTTTCGATCATCCTTCTCTCTTCACCTGGATCATAAGCGAGACAAAACCCGTTACCCTGCCCTTACTTAGCGGGATACCCCCGCATCTTCTCCGTCCGGCGTGCGTTTATCTTTCCCCGGCGGTTTCGGACGGTCATTCCGCCATTTCTCCAATTGTTCTTGCGTCAGATACAGCGCAAGCTTTTTCTCCGTGTTTTCGCGCAACGCTTTCATTTTCTCCATACCTTCTGCAGGATCATCCCTTCCGAGGCTTTTATCCTGTTCGATCATCGATCTCATCTTACTGAACTCCTCTTTCCTGCCGGGATAATCAACACCTGCTGAAAGCGTTATATGCCATTAGACAACAAAATATGCGGGAAAATTACTCCTATTTTGAATAAAATTAATCGGAGCGCAGGATTCCCCGGTTTTTAAACCTGGTTTTCTGCGTAGGAGAATAAAAAAAAAGACGCCTCTCAAAGAAATAAGAGGCGTCTGACTGAAGTTATTCCAAAAACTTATTATTTATCGTTTTATAGGCAGCAGTTCCAAACCCGTTACTTCCCCGCTTTTTTTGTCAATTAAATACTTATATAAACCCGGAGTTAACTCCGAAGCTGTTACTAAACCTTTCATATCATTTACGCTTGTTGCCGTGCCGGTCAAGGCCGTAATAGTTTCCGGTATTTTCGAATCCCGGCTGTCGCCGAACTGCGTCAAATTCCAGCCGTCCGTCAAAGTAAACGACCCGTTGACCGTCCCCAGCCCTGATCTGACTTTTATGGAATATTCTTCGTCTTTTTTCGGCAAATAAACTGTTTTAACTTCCATTCCCTTGTCGGTCTGTATTACCAAAAGATACGGCCAGGGGCGATAGAAACGTATTCCTCCGTTATCTTTATTATCCTTGACCCTGGTAATCTCGACCCCGGCGCAGCCCGCGATTAGAAATACTGAAACCGCCAGTAACGATAACCGCTTCCCCATCCCCCGCCTCCTTTTTTATCCCGCGCTTCCAAAGCAAACGGGACATTGGTTGCCAAACAGATGCATATTCAATGATTTCCCAATATTGTTACCCCCACGAAGAGGGTTAAACACTCAGGCCGAACACATTTTTGATCAGCAGCCCGATGACGAAGTTCACCGCCGCGATGGAAACGCTCAACCCCGCCATTTCCAGGAACCTCCTGCGGAAGTCGAGATCTTTGGCGACGGAAACATAAAACGTAAAGATAAAGATGACCAGCAGGGCGTTAAAAACCGTGATCCCCAGGCATAAAAAAATATTCTTAAAGAGCAGGTACGGCGAGATCAACAGCATAACCGTGCCCACATACGCGATCCCGGTATAGACGCTGGCTTTCAGAGGGTTCTTCTCTCCGCCTTCGTGCTTGGTGGATATATACTCCGAGGCGGCCATAGACATCGAAGCGGCGATGCCGGTGATCAGCCCGACTACGGCGATCATCGCGGTATTATGGATAGCCAGGGTAAAACCGGCCAGGGCCCCGGTAAGTTCCACCAGGGCGTCATTCAAGCCCAGAACGATGGAACCGGCGTATTTGAGGCGTTCTTCGTCGATCAAACCGAGCAGTTCTTTTTCATGGCGTTGTTCATCCCGGATAATCTCCTCTATCTCCGGCGAAAGCCGTTTTAATTTTTCATAAGCGCCGCCTGCCAGGTCCTCGCCCCTTTCCATAAGCTTAAGCCCGAAGTTCAATCCTAATATTCCGGCGATAGCAGTATAAAGAATGACCTTGAAACGGTCGGGCCGGACATCTTCCCCGGTAAGATCCCTGAAAAATCCGTAATGCGCCAGTTCTTCTTTGGACAACTCCAGCAATATTCTCTTATGATCAGCGTTGCCGGAGGCAGAAGCAAGATTGGAATAAATTATGTGTTCTGTAAACTCGTTCCGCTGCGCCCGCAGGACTTTTTTCTTTAAAAACGGCTCAAGCATCCGGCCTCCGCATTTCTATACCAGGTTTATCCGTCATTTAACCGTAATACGCACCGCCCGCAATCCGGAAAGATCACTGTAATACTGGACAGTGACCTTATCGGAGATATTTATGTTATCGAAGGTAATATTCGCCGCCCCCTTGGTGATCACGGCCTTATCCGGCACCCAAAAATTCAATTCGTCGGCCTGCCCGCCGTAGAAAGTCCTGATTATCAGTTTATCGCCGACCCAATCCACGGCGGTGACCACTCCGGAAACAATGCTTAGCTCAATCTCCCTGTCAGGGGTGTCGCAATTCCCTGGAGCAACGAAAAAAGCCGATATCAATAATACCGCCGACATTACCGCTCTCGACATAGCCGCTCCTTTACATACCCGTATTCAATCGCAACGCTCAACTCCGGATGCCTTGGCTGCCGCCGGGGCAAGCCCCCCTATTTGCGCAGCGATACGTTCCCGTTCATCCGCGCATTCACTCCCGGGCTTAAAAGCCGGGAGTCTTCTACGCAGTAGAACAAATCTTCTCTATCTTCTTCCGGAAAGCGGCAATATCCTCCCTGCTTGCCAATACCTGCAGGACGTCGCCTTCCAGGATCACGCTGGAGCCGTTCGGTATAATGAATTTATCGTCCCTTGAAATAAGTACGATCAAACAACGTTCCGGAACGCCTATTTCATATACCGGTTTGCCGATGATCACGGAGTTATACGGGATCATCACATCGGTCAGTTCCGCGTCCACACTCTCGCTTTCTTCCATTGCCAGCGGATTGCGCATCCGCCTGTTCACGGGAACATCCACGCCCAGCCGCCGCGATATAAAAGAGATCGATGTTCCCTGAATGAGCACGGAAGTCAAAACCACGAAAAACACGATATTGAAGATGTTGCGCGCCTGGCCGACTCCCGCCAATAAAGGGAAAGTGGCCAGGATGACCGGCACCGCGCCCCTTAAGCCCACCCAGGCGATCATCGCCTTATCTTTCACCGGAATGCGGAACGGCCAAAGGCAGATGAATACGCTCAACGGACGGGCGAAGAACATAAGCGCCACCGCCACTAAAAGTCCGGTCCCCATCACCGGGGTTATTTGCGACGGAAAGACAAGCAGCCCCAGGGCCAGGAACATCACGATCTGCATTATCCAGGCCAGGCTTTCGTGAAAACGCAGAATGGTCTTTTTGTGTATCAGATACTTTTTGCTCATTACCAGGCCGACGATATAAACGGCAAGGAAACCGTTGCCTTTGAAAAAAGCGGTGATGGAATATGTAAGCAGCACCAGAGATATGGTCAATACCGGATAAAGGTCGACAATATCCAGTTTCAAATGGTTTATGATCCATACGCTCAATCTGGCCATACAATACCCCAGGATAGCGCCCATCCCCATATCCAGCAGAAAGACCGGGAACAATCCGGTAAGAGAGTTGATCCTGCCGGTCAAAATCTGGATTATTCCCACGGTAAGAAAAACGGCCATCGGGTCGTTGCTTCCCGATTCGAACTCAAGCAGGGGCTTCAAGGGGTTCTTCAGACTTATGCGCTTGGATTTCAGGACACTGAACACCGCCGCCGCGTCCGTGGAAGAGATGATCGCGCCTAAAAGCAGCCCTTCGAAAAAAGAAAACTTCAGGATAAAGACCGCGCAGGAACCGGCGACAAGAGCCGTTACCAGCACCCCGACGGTCGAGAGAACAATGCCTTGCGGCAGGACCGGGCGGATATCTTCCCAAACGGTGTTAAGTCCGCCGGAGAAAATAATGAAAACCAGCGCCACGATGCCGATGGTCTTTGCCAGAGAGGGATCGTCAAAATAGATCCTTCCCGGGCCCTCGGAGCCCGCCAGCATACCGATGGCGATGAACAACAACAAGGCCGGAAGCGCGAACTTATCCGCGAGCTTGCTTGCCAGCACGCTCAAAAAAATAAGCATCGAACCCCAGAATAAAATAGTCTCTATGGGAATAATCATTTTATTTAAAAATCCGTCTTGAATTTCAGGAACACCTTATCGTTTATTTTCTGATTTTCCTCTTCCCCGCTTGTCTGCGCCTTCTGCTCCGAAACCCTTTCCGCCCCTAAAGAAAGCTTCTCGGTGATCTTATACTGGGCGCCGAATTTATGGTAAGCCACCGGGGCGGAATTATCCTGCTGCTGTTCCAGCGAATAACTGACCGAAGCGCTGCCGGTGATATCCTTGGTCGCCCCGACTTCCGTGGACCTTCCGTCCACTTTGAACGAAACATCGTGTATGCCGAGGTCCCTGACGAATTTGCCTGCTGAACCGGAAAACATAAAATAATCCAGAAAATCTGCGGCGAGATTGGCGGGGACCTTACCGCCGGACAAAGCGTTCTCCGTCGCCTGCCACTTCCTGTTTGTGGCCAGCATCAACAGCAGCCGGTCCTGCGGGAACGGCGGTTGGGAGACCAATTTCAATTCCGGTTTATCCGCGGTCCCGCTCAAAGAAACATCTATGCGCGTGTCCTCGACTTTGGCGGTCCCGTTAAGGTCAAAGGAAACCGCGCCCGGAGCGCCTTTGAACAATATGTAACTTTCCCGGAGGTTTATCACGCCCGTGTTCTCTGCGTAAACCTCCCCCCCGGTGATCTCTATCTTTCCGTGTGCCTTGAAACCGCTCCCGATATCCGCCAATTTTACCGATACTTTTGCCGGGCAGCCTGACGCCCTGAAATTCTTATATGCCGCCTTATCTATACGGAAATTACCCTGCAGAAACAACTCCCGCAGCGGGCCCGTAATTTTGAAATCCAGGCCGGAGAATGAACCGGAGACTTTGTTCAACTCGGAATTCCTGAAAAAAACGCCGAATGCTTCATTAATGCTCAATTGCCCCGTAAAAGCCTGGATTTCCAGAGCGGAATTACGGTAATTGCCGTAGAAAAGCACCGAATCCCCCCAAGGGAGAAGCAATTTTCCGTTATAAACGTTAACCTTTATACCTGAATAAAAGTTCAAAGAAGAAAAAGAAACCTCTATTCTCTGCGCTTTCAATTTAGCCCCGGGAGGAAGGCCTTTCAAACTGCCGAGCTCCGCGTTATGAAAAACCAGGAGGCGGGCAAGGCAGCCCTGGGCTTTCAGGGCGTCGATCTCCACCGGACTGATATAACGGGAAACAACCGCCCGGAGCAGCAGACAGGACCCTTTGGTGGTAAAGAAGAAATAAAACACTGCCGAAACGGTAATAAGAAAGACTAACGCCATAGCGATGAGACGCGGTCTTCCGCTCTTCTTCCGGGGAATATTCATCTCTTCAGATACTCCCGCGCTCCTTTTTCCGGACTTACTCCGGAAACAAGCAGTTGTTTATCTTTCCGCGTTAACGACTGGACGGACTTTTCCGCTTTCAAAGCGTCCGTCAACCTGCCGTATTCTTTGCTCCAAACCAATCTCACCGGCCGTCTTTGTCTGGTGTATTTAGCGCCTTTGCCGGTATTATGCGCCGCCATCCTTCCGGGCAGATCGATAGTATATCCGGTATAAAATGTCTTATCACGGCACTCGACGATGTAAACCCAGAACCTGCCTTTACGCAAAGACACTTCTCAATCTCCGGTTATATGGGAATTGCTTTTCGAATACAATCAAGTATGTCCTTCAAAACAATGATGCCTATGCTCCGAAGTACAGGTCCTTAAACATTCTTTTAACCCGGATTTTGCAATAGGATTCGAGAAAAATGGCCTAAATCTTTGCCAGGACAAGGCCTGCGAGTAAAATCACCGCAGGCGTACTCAAAGCAGTACGTCGAGGACGATTTCCTTCGACTCACTATTATTCGCTCAGGATGGTGAACATAGCCCGCCTTCGGCGGGCGAAGTTGAACCATTCCGAGCAGAACGCAGTCATGGCAATGAATTAAAGACATTTTGCCGAATCCCTATTGCAAATTCCGGGTTAGAGATATTTCACCACTTCTTCCAACGGCTGTTTGCTCGGGCCGGAGTTAGGTTTGACCGCATACCCGACCGGGATGACCGCCATAAATTCCCCTTCCGGCTCCCCGAGAAAAGAAAGCACGTCCTTTTTGATAAGCACCAGCACCCCCAGCCATACAGTAGAGAGTCCGAGCGAAGCGGAAGCAAGCAGCAGATTCTGCACGGCGGCGGCCGAACTCTGTATTTCCATAATACGGAAAAAATCGTGCGCGGTCTCCTTCTCCACTTTAAAAAGTTCCGTGCCGCGGGAAATGAGTTCGCCGGTATTAGCTACCGCGACGACCACAGGGGCGCTGATGATACTGCGGGAGGCCATACGCAACAATGCCGAAGAAGGCCTGGGAAAATCACCGGCCTTCAGATTGACAAGATTGGCCAATTCATCTTTTTTCCGCCCCCGCAGCACGATAAAACGCCAGGATTGCTGATTGTGCGCCGACGGCGCCTGGTTGGCCGCATGCAGGACTGCGCGCAAAATATCCTCCTCTACCGGCCGATCCAGAAAAACCCGCACGCTGCGCCGGCCGGCAATGGAACGTAAAGTTTCATTTTCAGGTATCCCCTCCAATATTTCTCTCATTTTATACTCCCTTTAAAGGTTCTGCCGCAGGTACTCTTTCATATCGAACTTCCGTTCCAACCCGGCGGCGTTCATATAGCGGACTTTGCCGAATATACGGCGTTCCGGCCAGGGACGGTCGTGAAGCCCGAAACACCAGGCAATGCCTGCGTAACCGTTAGGGTCCCTGCCGTCCAGTTCATATTTATCGTTAAGTTTTACGGCATATTCAAAAGCCCGACCGGGGCCGGCACTCCATTCAAGTATCTTCTTGCCCCAATACATCCTCATATAGCCGTGCATCGTGCCTGAACGCGTAAGCCGGCGCTGCGCCGCGTTCCAATACTGATCGTGAGTCAAGGCGTTCTCGAGACTGCCGAAAGAGTAAGAATATTCCCTGTGATCAGCGCTATGCATGGTTAAAGACTCCCGGGCCCATGCAGGCAACCCGGAAAATTTATCGTAAGCGGCGTTGTAAAAACAATAATTATCGGCAAGCTCTTTTCTGACGATCAGTTCCTCCAGGAACGCATCTTTGGCGGCGCGTCCGGCAGAACTGCCGAGGACGGACAAAGCGGCCCGCTGCGCGGACAATTGTCCGAAATGCAGATAACAGGACAAATGCGACTGACCGCCGGAAGAAAGATCTCTGCGTTTATCGGCATATAGCGATAAACCTCCTGCAATGAATCTTTTTAACGCTTCGGCAGCAGCTTTTTCCCCAGGTTCGGGGGAATCGCCAGCGGATAACGCAAAGGCCGATGCGCCGCAAAATCCGGCGGCACTTTTCCATTCGATAGGCGGACAGCGGAGCCGGCTTTTAAAAGGGTGTTTCTTTAAACGCGGGAAGTCCGTCAGGAATCCCGGCAGCAGCCTGTTTATTTTCGGCCTAAAGGTATAAGCAGCGAATTCCTGTTTATCGGAGGCGGCCCTGCAGGGTACAATATTGTGCGCGTCCACTTCATAAAAAGGCAATTTTATCCGGCCTTGAACTTCTTTTTTCCAGCGTCGTTTTATCCTTAAAGGGTCGAAATCGCCCACCAGCAAAGACGCCCCGGTCTTTTCCAGAAAAGCAGTGATTTCCCGTACCGGCTCACCCTGTAAAAGACAAAAATCAATATTATACCGGCGCGCGGCGAGGGACAATTCTTTCAATCCGGCAAGCATAAAAGAATACTGCCGGTCCCCGGCGCCGAGGAACTCCGGCACAAGACAAAAGATTATCACAAGGGGTTTCTTAAGCTCCAGCGCCGCCTGCTGGGCGTAAAGAAGCGCCCAATTATCACGCAGGCGCTGGTCGCGGCTCAACCAGTAAACCACCGGGCCGCCTCCGGGCAGAAACGGCGTTCCGGAGAGAAGTTTTACTCTCTTCTGCATAGATCCGGGTCCAGGGGCGTTCAAGCCGTTTCCCCGCCGTGCCGGTACTTTATTACCCGCACCTTCTCCAGAGTTATCAGTCCTTCTTTGACCGTCTCGTCGATAAAAGGCATCAATGTATCCAGTTTCTCCTGCGTATCCACGATCTCTATCACCAAAGGAAGGTCCTCCGATAAACGCAGCAGTTTTGCCGTATGCATACGGCTGTGCGCCCCGAACCCCATCAGGCCGCGGGTGACCGTGGCGCCGGCGAGATTCAATTCCCTGGCTTTCAGCACTATCTGCTCATAAAGCGCCTTACTGCCTGACATATCGCTTTCTCCCACAAAAATACGCAGTAACATACCTTCTTCGGGTAATTTCACGGCCGCGTCCTCCTTTTACAGCCGGTTTCCCGGCAATGAACGGTGTTACGCTTTCAGCATCCCCGGCACCAGCCTGGCCAGGGAGTAACCGGCGTAAACAAGCAGTATTCCGCCGGCGTTGGAAAGCAGGATATTCAACAAAGCGATGTTAGTTTCACCGTCGCGCATCAAACTAAAATTCTCCAGGGCAAAGGTAGAGAACGTGGTATAACCGCCCAGTATGCCGATAAAAACAAAGACCCGCACATTGGACGAGACCGCCGCCTGCTCAAACACCCCCCAGAGAAAACCGATAAGCAGCGAACCGCTCAAATTGACGATCAGTGTCCCTGCCGGGAACACCCCTCCGGAGAAACGGTAGTCCAAACCGGATACAATATACCGTAGCACAGCCCCCAGCGCGCCGCCGGCCCCCGCAAAAAGTATCTTCATCAGCATATCTTTTCTTCGCACCCTTCGATCACCAGCGCGTTCGTAGAGGCGGACTCTTCACGCAAAGGCGCGATCGCCCTGTACTCCGGAGACTGCCACCAACAACGGAAGTCATCCATAGAAGCGAACTCCAGGATGATCAAGCGGCGCGGCCGCCAATCCCCGGCAAGCACGCTCACCTCCCCGCCGCGGGCCAGATAGCGCCCTCCGAAACCGGCGATCGTGTCCGGGACCCGGCGGACGTATTCGGCGTATTTCTCTTTATTCTTTATCTCTGTAGCCTCGACGATCATATAGACGGACATAAAGATTTCTCCATCAGGTAATCATCCATAATAAAACCATTGCCGATATCGGTGACCACCGGCCCGGAAATGTTGAACCCGCAATTAATATAAGCTTTTATGGCCCCGGAATTGCCCTTATTAACGGTCAGGGAAACCTTCTTCAGCCCCATTCCGCCGGCAAGCGCTTCCGTGAATTCCAGGGACTTTCTTCCGTACCCTTTGCCGCGGCAGACGGCGCGTATGTAAATCTTGCTGAGGAACAATCTTTCGTTATGCCTTTCGGGCAGCATCCCCAGATAACCGGAAACCTGCCCCTCCAACCTCAACAAATAATACTGATAACCGCTGCGCATCTGCGCATTCAGGGCGGAGGCGCTTTGAAAACGCCGCAGCATATAATCTACCTGCGCCTGGCCGATAATAGGAATATAGTATTCCCTCCAGATCTCCCGTGCCAACTTTTCTATCCGGCAGACTGCGGACGCGTCAACGGCGGGAACAAATTCGATCATCGGCCACTCCTTTTTTTATGGGGCCTCCCGGCCTCTATCGCTGCACTTACCGGCCTATGAAGCCCGCCTTCGATATATCTGTTGCGGCGGCGTCTGCAGCCTATGGCATCACTTGTTCATCGCTCGGCCTCCATGCCGGATCCACAATACACAGGAATTCAAGCGTTTTCCTGCCGCTATTGCGTATACATTGAGTCTTTCCCGGCGGGATATAGACGGCGCAGCCGGCGGTGACGCGGCGGGATTCCGCTCCGATGTACATAATACCGCTGCCTTTAATGATATAATAAACTTCGCTGGTTTTAAGTATGTGCGGAAGGGTGATCTTACCCGGGCCTACCATAGCGTGTGCCAGACTGTAACGGAATTTAAAATCCCCTTTACCGGAGTGCAGCAATTCCCGCAGCACGGCGTTGTCCCCGGAAACGAATTTCCGGCAGTCTTTCAGGCGCCTGACGATCATATCAGCGTGTTCTCCTCATTAAACATTTTTCCGGTAGATTATCGCAGGATGACAAAATTCAACAATGTCCCCACGATAACGGCTACACCGATCATTATCAAGGTCGATTTTATGAGGGCCTTTACTCCCAGTTCTTTCAAAAGCACAAAAAAAGTGGCGACGCAGGGAAAAGAAACGGCCAGCAGGGTCGTAGCGGTAAAAAGCTGTTTTATGGTCAGATTCAACGGGGCCAGCAGGCCGACGGCGACATCCTTACGCAGGAAACCGACGACCAAGGCCACGATCGCTTCCTTCGGCAGACCGAAAAGATGGACTACCAGCGGCGCGAAAAATCCGGTGATCATATCGAAAACCCGGAAATACATCAGCACATTGATGAACATAACCCCCAGCAGGACCACAGGCATAGCTTCCAACAGGAACCCTTTCACGCGGAAATACAGTTTCCTGGCCAAAAGAGACGCCGGGGGAAACCGATAAGGAGGTATTTCCAGCAGGAATTCCGGGCTGTTCCCCCGCATCAGCCGGTTTAAGACCAGCCCCAGAATGATGATCAGGGAGAATAATACCAGGTAGACTCCTCCCACATACCAGCCTCCGAATTTACCCAGCAGGCCGATGATCATTGCCTGCAAAGGCACGCAGGGAACGCCGATGGAGATAATGGTCGCGGCGATCAGCCTTTCCCGTTTGGATTCCAGGACCCGCGTGGAAAGGATCCCGGGGACATTGCAGCCGAACCCCAGGAGTATCGGGATCACCGCGTAGCCGTGCAGCCCCAAAGGATGCATCAGGCTATCCAGCAGTATAGCCAGCCGCGGCAGATAGCCGATGTCCTCGAGCAGACTTAGAATCAGATAAAAAGCTATCACATACGGCAGGACCATCCCTATCTCGATATAAGGCGCCGTTGTCAGGACCCCAAGCGACTGCTTAAAATCTATCTTGCCGCCGATCAGATCGCCGATAAGCAGATGGAACCAGAATCCCCCCTCGTTCAGCCCGGCCGATAGTTTCTCCAGTAAAGGCTGATAGATACCGGTAAAGAAGGGATCGGTTATCCAGGCGATGATCGCCTCGCCGATAAAACGCACCACTTTAAAAGAGGCGAAAACCACCGCCCCGGCCATCAGCAGGCCGGTAACAGGACGCACGGAAGCGTCTTCCAACAACTCCCGCAAAGTATGATGCCTGTGTTCAAGTGATTGGACCTGTTCGATCAGCCTGCCCAGTTCGAGCCAGCGCGCTTCATGGGAAATCGATCCCCTGGCTACCGGCCTGGCTTCCTGTATCTTGGACATCAGGAGTTTTATGCCGGAACCGGTAACGGCGCAGGTGGAAATTACCGGCACGGAAAGCAGTTCCGATAATTTAACGGCGTCGATATGGATACCCCGGTGGCCGGCGTCATCGCACATATTCAGACAGACGACCACGGGGAAGCCCTTTTCTATTAATTGCAGCGTAAGCGAAAGATTACGTTCCAGGTTCGTGGAATCGAGGACGTTCACCACGGCGATCTCTTCTTTAGGCAGTTCGGCGAGCAAGGAAACAGCGGTCTCTTCGGCCCCGGAAGTGGGCTCCAGGGAATACGTGCCCGGCAGGTCGACTACTTCAATGTTCTTCTCGGCGAATTGCAGCCAGCCCCGGGAAATTTCCACGGTGGTGCCGGGATAATTGGAAGAGATGACCTGCACGCCGGTAAGACGGGAAAAAACCACGCTTTTGCCGACGTTCGGATTACCGACCAGGTAAATTTTCTTGATCATATCGTCTCTACCGTTATTTTCGCCGCCACGCCGTAACCGATGGCCACCACGCTTCTGCCCGTTTTAACGACGACCGGACCGCGCAAGCCTATATAACTAAGTTTGACCAATTCACGGCCTTCATTCAGTCCCATACTCATCAACTTATCGCGCATATTCATTCCGCCGCCGATCTCCACGACTTTCGCTTTTCTATTCTCCGGCAGTCTGGTCAACGGCATTCTTTTCAGGTTTTTTTCGCTTTCCATAGAAGCATTCCTTTCAAAGTTAGAGATAACGGCGGATAAAAAACACCATCCTCATATTATTTTATTGTTTCCGCAGGATTAGTCAAGCGTTCCCGTGTTTTTCAGGATAATGCATAGTGCGCTGTTAAATGAAGCGCCCCGGGCTAATCCTTCGGCAGAGTCCGCCTGCCTGCATTCGATCTTCAATTTGATTCAAGTGAACAGTGCAAGGGGCTAATTTCGCTTCCCGGTTATCAGAACTTATGTAACAATGTGGTAATAATACGCCCCGATCTTCTTTATACGCACGCGCAGATCGAACAACTTCCCTATTTTGCGGCTTTCAAGCATATCCTTTTTCGCGCCGTCGGCGATGAATTCCCCGTCTTTCATCAATATCACCCTGGATATTTCCGGAATGATATCCTGCAGGTTATGCGTGGCGAGGATGACGCTGATGCCGGTGCCTGCTATCTTACGCACGCAGGAACGGAATCTGCTCATAGCCTGCAGATCAAGCCCGTTGCACGGCTCATCCAGTATCAAACCTTTCGGTTCATGGACAAGGGCCCTGGCGATCAGGAAACACCTCGCCTCTCCCGTGGACATACGCGATATTTCCAGTCCGGAAAGATGCCCGATATCCAGGAAATCCAGTATCCCGCGCGCTTTCCTGCGCATACGGGCGGTAACACGCGCCCGGTAAAGCCCCACGCTGCCGAAGAACCCGGACAATACCGTTTCCATCCCGGTAATATCCCCGTAACAGGCGGATTGCAGCCTGTCGGAGACTATCCCGAACAGATAACGCAGATCGAAAACATTCCAGTCTTCCCTGCCCAATATTTTAAAAGAATAACCGTCCACCCCGGAAAACGGATAATACTCCCTGATCACCAGATTGATAAAAGATGACTTTCCGCAGCCGTTCGGCCCTAACAAGGCCAGGTGTTCCCCCTGCTCCATCCTGATGCTGATCCGGCGCAATATTTGTTTATTCTCCACGCCGCGCACAACGCTAAGATTATTGAATTCGAGCAAAGGGACATTGTTACCGGTATGGAGCCTCCCGGCTTGAGAGACGTGGTACCTTTCGTTGCCTTTCGGGGCGCCTGTCTGCCGGCAAGGCAGGGAATCCACCGAAGCAGAACATCGCGATATTTCAAACGGTTTTAGTGCGTAATCCGTTCGTGCATTCCTCCAGTGGTTGACACCCGTAGTTTCCCGCGAAGGGGGATGAATGTGCATATTGATCTAAGTGTTCAAGCGCCGTTAGACGCGCACTTTTACCACGCTCTTGGCCACTAAAGAACGGCTGCCGCAGGATATCGAGGGCGCGTGCGCGTCAGAAGGATAAAGAATCGCCAGGCTGCCGGCTTGCATACGCAGGCGCGACGCGCAGCCCAGAAAGTCGGCCATCCGCACGTTTTCAGGAACGCCCCAGAAACGGATATCATTATTCCTGCTATAGCGTCCCTGAGGCTGAAGTTCCAGTTCAGAAGCCAGATAGATATCTTCCGCTCCGGACCAAAGATACTGCAGGTCTATGTAGATCCTGTGGGTCTCAAACCTCGCCCGCAATGCGGGTTTAGCCCGGTAAACCTGGTGCACGGCGTATACTTCACGGCCGTTGATCTCCACGGTTTCCCGGAAACCTTCCTTACAGGCTAAGAAAAGCTTTTTATCCAGTCCGCTCAAATAATGCAGTCCGTCCAGCAAACGCGCCCGCAGCGCTTTATCTTTCAAAGGAAATTTACCGATCTCGTTAATTATATCTTCTAATTTACCGTAGTATGCCATATAACGCCTTTCGGCAGATAAACCGGCGCGGTTTTCCGTCCGCGAATGTATAATATTAGTTTATGAGGAGAATGGAGAATGAATATTCCACGGGCTAAAGCCCGTGGTTTCTCTACTGCTTGAGCTAAATTCCTCCGAAGCAGTTACTCTCTTTGTCCAGCGATACCTTTCCGTTCACCCTGTGCATTCATTCCCAGGCTTAAGACTGGGGTTTTCTGCTTAGGAGAATAAAAAAGCCGCCCCGGAATGATCCCGGGACGGCTTTTTCTGGACAATTAAGAATTAGTCTCCGTACACAGTTGTCGTATATTCACCATAGATACCCAGAATGTTCTTGGCATCATAGTCCACGTACTTGACTGTTCTGATGTTACCGTTTGCCATAGCCGCCTTGATGCTGGCGTCTCCGGTAGCCACCAAGCCAAGTATCGAGGTAGCTTTGGATGTGCCGACTTTGGAGTAGGACACTCCGCCGTCACCCGCTCCTACAGGAGCTTTGATCTCCGTGTAAAGAGCGCCATAAGGATATGGAGTAGCGCACCCGCCGATCAATACCGCTGCCGCTAAAACCAGTGCTACAAGACCCATCTTTTTCATATTACTCCTCCTTTCATATTTCATTGTAACAAACAATATCCATATTGCAAGGTTTTTATCCGGCTGTCAAAACTTCATTTTCACACCCCCGGTAAGCGAAAATCCCGGCATCGGATAATCTCTGATGATCTGATACTCGGCGTTAAAGATATTCTTAATCACGATAAAAGCGGTCAGGGTCTCGCTGAACTTCCTGGATACGCTGAAATCGCAGGTAACGAATCTTCGCAAAGAAACGCTGTTTGCCTGATCGTAGAACCGGCTGCCCGTGAAATGCCCCTGTAACTCGCAATCAAAACCTTTCAAGTCCCGGGAATACAGTGTTATATCCACCTTATCCTTGGGCTGATATACAAGATACTTGCCGGTATCCTTATCTTTTGCCCGTAAAAAGGTGTACGCAAGGTTAAGACCGCAGGAATCGCCGAATTTCAAACGGTTGGCGAACTCCACTCCGTCAATACGCGCAGAACCGACATTCTTCGGCTGGTATACACCCGCGTCATCCACCCAGTTGATCAGGTCCCGGTAATCGCTCCGGTAAAAGGTTATCCCGGAGGAAAAACGCTTGGTAAACTGTTTATCTATGCCGATTTCCTTAGTCACGCCTTTTTCCGGGCTAAGGGCGCTGTTTCCTTTAATATACCCCTGATCCGGCCAGTAGAGGTCGTTGAAAGTCGGCGCGCGGAAAGAACGGCTGACGCAGGCGCGCAATTTCAGATCTTCCCGTAAAGCGTAATGCATCCCGGCAGAAGGGCTGATCTCCGAACCGAAATTGGAATAATCGTCAACCCTGGCGCCCAGGTCCAGCCTGATCTTCTCCCCCAGATCCAGCTTGTTTTCCAGATAAAAAGCACGCAGGTAATATTCGTGATTGCCGGAAGCGGTGCTGTCGTTGGAGTTGGAAGCGTAATTAAAACCGCAGAGCGCCCGGTAAATATCCGTGATCTGCCTGTCGTATTGTATATCGGTGCCTACGGTACGCGTGGTATGCGCGTCTTTGGCTCCGGCAGTCTCGTAATACGCCCCGGCGCTGTTCTCCAGAAAAGAAAGTCTCTCGTAATTCTGGTAAACACGCGCGGATATACCGCTGTTATCATCGGGTTTGAACTTCCAGCCCAAATCCCAGAAGTTTTTGACGTCGTTCTGCCTGTCGTCGTTATCTTCGGAACCGGACGTTCCGGGTGCACCGAGACGGCCGCGGTATACGCCGGTATTCAAAGACAACATATTGGAATCATTAAGTTCATACTGCAGTTTCGCGTTCAGGTCGCGCGAATTGAAAGCCGAATTGGTCCGCGCGCCTTCGCTGTCCAGATAACCGCCTGATAATAAATATGAAAACCCGCCGAGGCCTGCCCCGTGCGAAAAACGCTCGGTATATGTGCGGAATGTGCCGAAAGCGGAATACAATTCAGTTTCCGCCTTACCTTTAGGCGGCGACTTGGTAATAATATTCACGATGCCGCCCATAGCGCCGGCGCCGTAAAGACTGGAACCCGGGCCGTGCAGGACTTCGATCTTCTCAATATTGTCCAGGGGAATGGAACTCAGATCGGCTTCGCCGTCGCGCGGGCTGTTCACCGGCCTGCCGTCGACCATTACCAGCACCTGCCCCGAAGAAGAACCGCGCATACGCACGTTCTTGACCGCGCCGATGCCGCCGTAATCGCTGATATTGACGGAAGTGATCCCGGCAAGCGCTTCCGCCGTATTTTGGTATCCCGCCCCGGCTATCTCTGAAGCCGTGATCACATCCAGGTTACGGCTAAGTTCCCCGGCATCATCTTCATAGCGCGAAGCGGTGACCACTATTTGTTCCAGGTTGACGCCTTCCGCCGGGGCGACTCCGTTAGAAAACATAAAAAAAGAACACGCGCAAAACAATATCCGCACAAGACTGTTTCTCATCGGTATTTTCCTTTCTCTTCCGCGAGAGTACTTACCGCGTCTGACGATCGACCGGACTGCCTTTCTATTCGAAAGGATTACCGTTGCGGGACAGTGCCGGGAATTTCACCCGGACTTCCTTCGCCAAACCGGTGTTCCGCCCTTCAATTACTTTTGTTTTATCACGAGTTTACAATAGGCAAATCGAGTTATTCGAATTGCCGAATATCCAGGAACCAGTGCGCTGTATTATTTACCGGCGCACAGAGTCCGCCAAAGCTTTAGTGGCGGACGGTCAAATTTCTAATTTCGATTCTCAAAGATTATAACTTGCCCTATCTTAGTTTAAGCGTATTTCTTTATATCCAGGAACCAGTGTTTCCAGAAACTTTCTTTCAGCACCGCTTCGGCATCCAGGATGCGCAGCGGCCGGCTGAAGATCGGCCCATCAACCACCAGAGTATGGTATTCTCCTTTCTCCCCGCAGGGACATATCCCTTTCGCTTTCAGTTCCTCCGCCAGTTCCCTGTCCACATAACGGCCCAGGTATTCTTTTCCCATCAACTCCGAACGACAGCTGACTATCACAGCCTTAAACCCGGCGTCGCAGAATTCGCCTATCAGATCATCTACCGGGTTATTCCAGAGCGGCTCCAACGGCGTGATATTTATCTCCGAACAGACCCGCTCCACCCAGTTTTGATGATCAAGCAGATAGATATCGCCGAACACCATATGCGAGGTATCGCTGCCGCGGACTTGGCGCACCGCGGCCTTGAATTCTTCTTCATATTTCTGCATATCCGGGCTGACTTCCCACTGCACAAGCGGCATCCCGAGCAGATCCGCCTGAAGCTTCAACAAGCGGCCTTCAAGCCCGTGAAAACATCCCCGCCCGGATCCGCGGGAGATGAAATTCAGCAGCGCCTTGACGCTATAACCCTGTTTAAGAACGCGGTAAAGAGCCAGGCACCCGTCTTTACCGCCGCTCCAGGATGAAATAACTTTAGTTCCGGACATAATTAAATGCCTCCATTCCCAGTCAGGTACACGGCAAACAGAATAAACAACTCATTGATTTCAATGTTTGCCCCCAGAGTGTCTCCGGTGATACCTTTTATCTTTCTCAAAGAAAACCTGCCGAACAGGAACGTGACGCCGAAGACTGCCGCCGATAAGATTATCCCTTCTCCGCCGAGCACAACTCCGGCGAGAAACAAAGCAACAAGTGTGGATAAATATACGGTGCTACTGCGCACAGCGGAAATAAACGCGCCTGCCTTCCCGTCAGAGCGCGCGTAAGGAAAGATCGCCATCGCCGGGATCACGGACCAGCGGCTCAAAAGACACATCAAGAGCAGTGCGGCAAAGCGCGAACGCCCGTCCAATGCCGCAAGCAACGCCGTTTTCAACAACAGATCGCCGGCCAGGGCTATCGTCCCCATTGAGCCGATATGCGGATCGCGCATCACCGCAAGAATATCCGGACCGGATTTACCGCTGAAGAAACCGTCGGCTGTATCGGCAAGCCCGTCCAGATGCATACCTCCGGTAAGAAACGCGAGCGCTAAGGTAATGGCTGCCGCTGAAAGCAATGCCGGGAATCCGCACAGAAAAAACAGTTTATCGAGACCGCAAAGCACTCCGCCCAAAAACAACCCGGCTAACGGAAAGAATATCATCGCCCGGGAGAAACAGGCGCTGCCGCGGTTATCGCGGCCCACGGGAAATATACTCAAGAACCCCAGCGCGCCGAAGAATCCTTTAAACATCGCTCTTCTCCGATACGCCGGCAGAACTAAAAGTGGCCATCCCGTTAAGCACTTTTACCGAGGCCTCCGCCAATCCCATAGCCAGGGCCGCGCCGGTCCCTTCCCCCAGGCGCATTCCCAGATCAAGAAGCGGTTCGATACCGATCTGCTTTAAGATCGCGTTATGTCCGTTTTCCACGGATCTATGCGCGGCGATCATATACGCGGCGCTTTTCGGCTCAATACGAAAAGCCAGCAGTGCCGCAGCCCCGGAAATAAAACCGTCGATGAATACCGGCACCCGGCGCCTGGAGGCGGCAAGAATGACCCCCGCCAGCCCGCCTATTTCCAGACCGCCGACTTTTGCCAGCACATCCAGGGGATCGGAGGGATCAGGAGCGTTAACGGCGATAGCCTTCTTTATTACCCCGATCTTCCTTTGCAGCCCTTTTTCGTCCAGCCCGGCGCCGCGGCCGGTAACGTTCTCCACCGCCAAACCGGTAAGCACTGCGGTGATCGCGCTGGAAGCCGTGGTATTCCCTATCCCCATTTCCCCGGTACCGGCAAGGTCGACCCCGCGTTTATATTCATCCTCAAAAAGCTCAATGCCGTAAGAAAGCGATCTGACGGCCTCCTCCCGGCTCATTGCCTGCCCTTTGACCATATTTTCCGTGCCGTATTTTATCTTCTTGGCCGCCAGCCCCGCCGCCGGCCTTAAGTCACAGGCAACGCCGAAATCGGCCACCACTACCCGCGCTCCGCTATACGAGGCCAGCACGTTGATAGCCGCCCCGCCGTTGAGAAAATTATACACCATCTGGGCGGTCACTTCCTTCGGATAAGGACTGATCCCTTCCGCGGTCACTCCGTGATCGGCCGCCAGGGTGAAAATAACCTTGTTCCTGAATAACGGATCAAGCCTGCCGGTGATCCCGCAAAGCCGCACAGCCAGATCCTCCAGCCTGCCCAGGCTGCCTAACGGTTTGGTGAGCGAATCCATCCTGCGTTTCGCCGCCCCGGTAATTTCCGAGTCCGGCAAACTTATAGCTTTGATAGTCTCCTCGAGTAATTTCATTCCCTCTCCTTCGCAATCGATATTCCGCGCGTTCCTCCCGGTTTCAATCTAAGCGGGATGCCGGAAAATAAAAAATATACTTCATCGGCCGCCGCGGCGGCGATCCGGTTTATCCTGCCGGCAGTATCCCGGAACAGGCGGCCTAGGCGGTTCGCAGGTACCAATCCCAGACCGACCTCATTGGAAACGAACACCGTACTGAATTTTCCTTTTTTTATTCCGGCCAATACTTCGGAGAACGAACGGGCTATCTCCGCTTCGCTCTTTCTTGCCAGCAAAAGATTGGATACCCATAATGTCAGACAATCGACCACCACGCAATCGTGATCCTGCCCTGCCGCCGATAGCGCGCGCAGGATATTCCGCGGCTCCTCGTACGTCTTCCAATGCTCCGGCCGCTGCCGCCGGTGCAGGCGGATACGCCGCCGCATTTCCCCGTCTCCGCCTTCGGCGGTGGCGACAAACGCCACTCTTTTATATTTATCAGCCAGGCTGCAGGCAAAATTACTTTTACCGCTCCTCGCCCCGCCTAAAACCAGGATCATCTTTCCCATAATAAAACCTTCCTATAGTAATCGTTCATCGTTTACCGGTATTTGATAATCGGAAGTCGAGATTTGACCGCAATCGAAATGTTTCTTTTCTCTACTTTCGATTCTCGATTTTCGATTACTCTGTGCGCTGTAAAAAACTTATCAAACAGCGCACTAACGGGCTTCGTTAACCTGACCGTTACCGAGTTGAGCACCTCTCGCGCCTTATGCTTCGTTTTTCTTCCCAGAACCCAGAACCTAAAACCCAACACCCGATCCTTATAACTATTTTAAATGTTCGGTGCAGTTGAATAATTTCAATTCCGCTTTCCCGCGCCTGTATTCCAGCAGGGTCACGCTGGTCGAATCCGGGATGTAACCCCAGAAATCCTTCTTCTTCAACAGCCGGGTCACTATCATACTGATCGCTCCTCCGTGGCAGACAACGGCGACGCACTTCCCTTTATTGGCGGAAGCTATCGAAGCGATTGCCCTGGTAACTCTGGAGCCGAACTTCTTAAGTTCTTCCCCCCGCGGTATACTGCAGCGGAAAGGGTCAGAAAGCCAGCGGGAATATACTTGCGGGTATTTCTTAAGGATCTGACGGTGCGTCAATCCTTCGAAGATCCCGAAATTTATCTCGCGCAGATCTTTGACTTTACTAAGCTTCCTGCCGCCGAAGGCGATACCAGCGGTTTCCAGGGCGCGTTTCCTGTCGCTGGAATAGACCGCGTCGAAGGATGTTCCCAGCAGGCGCTCGCGCAGCCGCAGCGCCTGTCTTCTGCCCTGCAGGCTCAACGGCACATCCCTGCAGCCGCAATACTTCTTTTTTTTGTTCCATTCGGTAACGCCGTGGCGTATCAGGAATATCTTTACAGAAGACATTATTTCTCTCCGGGGACAAGGACGATATTCGGTTTACCGCCGGCCGGACCGGTATTTACCAGCACGATCGTCTTATAAACGGCTTCTATGTTATGATAAGTCAACACCTCTTCCGGAGTCCCCTCCCTGAATATCTTTCCCTTATCCATCAGGGCTATACGCGCGCAGTAAGCCCCGGCAAGGTTAAGGTCATGCAGCACCATCACCACGGTCAGATTATTGCGCCTGTTCAGGCGCTTCAACAGATCCATCACCTGCACCTGATGGCCGATATCGAGATGGGCGGTAGGCTCATCCAGAAAAAGCAGCCGCGGTTCCTGCGCCAGCGCCATCGCAATAGTTACCCTCTGCCGCTCCCCTGCGCTAAGTTCATCCAGATATTTATCTTTGAACTCCAGAGTGCCGGTCAACTCGAGCGCTTCTTCGGCTATGCGCAAATCGCGCCGGCCTTCCCGCTGCAGGCGGCCCAAATGGGGGATCCTGCCCATCAACGCCATTTCCATCACGGTAAAAGAAAAACCCGAAGGCAGGTCGCGGGAAACAAAAGCGGTTTCCCTGCAAAACTCTTTGAGCCCTATATCGCGTATATTCTTGCCCATAAAACAGACCTTCCCCAGGCGCGGAACAAGCAGACGCGTGCAAAAACGCAGCAGTGTGGTCTTGCCTGAACCGTTCGGCCCGATCAATCCCAGGAAACCTCCCTCTTCGACGCGCAAAGAGATATTGTCCAGCACATCGGCGCCGCGGTATCCGCCGCTCAAATCCACAGTCTCCAGCATCGTCTTCATAACGCCCTCCGGCTGCGCTTCAGCAGGACGATGAACACCGGGGCGCCGATTATCGCCGTGATAACACCGGCGGGGACCTCAAGCGGAGAAAAAAGCGTGCGCGAGACCATATCGCAGACCACCATAAATATCGCGGCGGAAATACAGGTAAGCGGTATCAAACGTTTATGGTCCGGCCCTGCCAGCAGACGCATCATATGCGGCACGATCAACCCCACAAAACCGATGATGCCGCAGACGCAGACCAGGCCGGCGGTGATCAACGCGCTCACCAATATCAAAAGTTTCTTGATCTTGTCGGAGTCGATACCGAGATGCATCGATTCCTCTTCGCCGATGCTGAGGGCGTTCAGATCCTGGGAGAAGAAATAGATTGCGCCGATGCCGGCGATCACCGGAAAAGAAACAACGGCAAGCAGTTTCGGATCATAGACCTGCAGACTCCCCCACAGCCACCAGGTCATTTCATGCATTACCTTCTCTCCGGAGAGAGACACAAGAAAAACAATGACCGCCGAAAAAGCCACAGAAACAATAACACCGGAAAGTATCAATGATTTCTCCTGCACGCGTCCGGCGCCGCAGGCCAGCAGATATACCAGGATTATACTGGCAACGGCCCCGCAAAAAGCGAATAAAGGCAGATAGAGCCTGGAGATCCCGCAGACCAGAGCGATGACCGCGGCCAATCCGGCGCCGCTCGACGTGCCTAATAGATACGGCTCCGCCAAAGGATTACGCAGGATAGCCTGCAGGGCAATACCGGATACAGCCAGGCCGCTTCCGGCCAGCACGGCGGTCAGCACCCTTAAAAGACGCATATTCAGGATGACCCGGTTTTGCGCGGAAAGCAACTCCGCCGGAGATATGCGCACCGGTCCACAGGCAATTGCCAGGGCTATCACCGCAAGGAGAATGAGAAATAAAATAAAGACTTTTATACCGGTGCGCATAGATCTACCCGCCGTTTTACCGGACACAATACATCCTTTTATACAATTCTCTGACCCCTTCCGCCACCCGCGGCCCTGGCCGCAGCAGCAAATCGGGGTTTATATCGTTGAAAACCCGTTTATTCTTTACCGCTTTGATCTCCCGCCAGCCGAATCTTGTGCCTAATAGTTTCAAAGCGTTCTCGTTATCCATATATGTCAGGATGATACAATCCGGATCCAATACGACGACCTTTTCCGCGCTGAAGTTACAGTAAGGCCTGGGGACGTTATGCGCCACGTTGACTCCGCCGGCCAGGCCGACCAGTTCATCCACGAACGATCCCCTGCCTGCCGTCATCAGAGGCTCGTGCCATATCTCAAGAAAAACCCTCGCCCTTTCAGCGGCGGGAACAGCGGACGCTTCAACCGCCACCGCGGCGACGGCGGCGCGTATATTCCCGGTCAGCTCTTCTCCGGAGCGTTCTTTTTTTGTGATAAATGAAATGTCCCTGATAGTCGTCAACAATTGTTCCATATTCGCCGGATCGGCGCAATAAACACGGAACCCCAAAGCCTTAAGGCGTTCGACAGCGGGAGCCTGTTCAAGTCCGGTACAAAAGATGTAATCCGGCTTCAACGCGGATATGATTTCCAGATTTGGATGGCTGAAATCACCCACCCTGGTTTTGTCAGCCGCCTGCGGCGGGTAATTACAATACGAACTGACACCCACAATCTCATTATCCAGCCCGAGCGCAAAAAGGATCTCCGTAGTCGACGGCGCCAGAGAGATATACCTTGGTTTCGAATGATTCTCCAAGCATAATCCCGCCGCCGGTAGAAGAAACAAAAGAAAAAAACTTATCGTTTTCCGCAAACAACTCGCAACAAAATCCGCAAGACGCTGTTGATAACTATCGGTAAATATTATACTTAGGAAACAATTATTTTTATTATCTGCAATATCCATAAGGCCGTCCATAAAGAATTGTTCTGGAACTTATTATTAATCTTTGGGTTATCAACAGCGTCTTGTTTCCTTATTTTAAAACAAAACCCGCCATGCGGAAATCATATGGCGGGTTGCACCCAAATAATTTACTTGGCCCATTCCACGAGGCGTTTATTTTTTTCTTATAGGCAGGTCTTCTGGCTCGGGGCTCATTCTACCGGCTGCGCCTTCCCATCCTTGCTCTTTCCGGATAGTGACATTTGCAGCTTTCGTCCACCCTTACAGCGGCGGGACCGCATCCGCTTCAACGGATTTCCCTGCGCCTATAATCCAAATTGTCTTGTCTTATTTATACTCTCCTTGCCCGGTATTGTCAAACTTTTTTATGTACCCCTTGGTGCCGCGGAGCATCATATACGCGGTAAAAGCCGTCAAAAGCGCGATCGAGGCGGTTACCGCCCCTGCGTAAAAAACACCTGCCCAGGATGCCGTCTCCCGGAAAATACCGCTGAGCCCGAAGAATATAAAGACCGCCGCAGAGAGCCACTTGATGGTTCTCTGCGGAAGATGCCGGCGCATAATTATACCGATACAGATCCCCGCGGCGTCTGCCGTAAGCATCCCCAGGGTGGTGCCGCTAAGCACGGCTAAGGCATTCGGATACTGCGCCGCCAGGCTCACGGTGGCAAGCTGGGTCTTATCGCCCATCTCCGCGAGAAAGAAAGCCGCGGCTACGGTAAGGACCGGCCCGTAACGCGAAGGCTTATCGGCTTCCCCGGAAAGACTGTCTCCTTTGATAGTCCAGAGCCCGAAAATAACGAAAGACAACGCCGCCAGCAGGTAAACCGCCCGCAAAGGTATGACCGCCGAAAGCAGCCGGCCTGCCGCCACGGCCGCGGCGTGATTTAATACGGTAGCGATGAGCACCCCTGACAGCACCTTGGCCGCGTTGTATTTCGCGGCAAAAGCCATAGCCAAAAGCTGGGTCTTATCGCCCATTTCCGCCAGCGTGACAAAAATATATGAAGTTACAAAACCGGACACTTTATACTCTCTTCTTGTCCCGGAACGGCATTTATGCCGCGTTTATGCTGAGGACAACCGCTCAAAAACGCCGGCCTATGCCGGTTTGTCCGCCTTGTTCTTTCTTCTCACCAGCCATTTTATGAATTCCCCGAAAAGATCTATCATCCCCAGGAAGAAACTGATAATGATCAGCCAGATTATCCTGGCATCGATCTTTTCTTTCTCGACCAGAAGCTCGTCTTTAAGATGAAAGGCGATCACAAGCACGATCATCCAGATAAACAGTTTATATTCCTGGCTTTTGATCAGCCGCTTGAAACTGAAGGGCCATTTCTCGCCCTTTGGGTAAGGCCGGAATGACGGGAATATCGCCGGCACGCTTTTCTTATAATCGAGGAAAGCCTGTTTAAAATTACTCTCCAATAACTGTTCTTCTTTTCTGATAGTGCGCAGATATACCGCCAGCATCCCCACAAAGAATACCGCCCCGATATAATAAATATTCAACATTACCACGAAACCGCAGAACAAAAGCATCGTCCCCAGGTAAAGAGGGTGCCTCACGAACGCATAGGGTCCTGAAGTGGTAAGCTTCTCGGATTTGATCGCGTAACCGTTTGCCCAGGACCGCAGAAGCAGCCCCAGAATAATGATCCCCAGGCCGTATTTTATGGAAATGTCGCTGGAGTTGGCGTAAATGATCACTAAAACCCCGAAGGGATATAATAACGCGAAGCGCAGTTTAAAACTCCGTTTAATACGTTGTTTGATATCCATTTGTCCCTTTCTTTTCTGCGGAAATCGTTACTCTCCCGGCTATAACCTTTCAAGCGCGATCATCCTTAAGCACTTTGTCCTGTTTAATAAAGAGCCTTTCCGGGAGCCTTCTCCCAGTTCCAACCCCGTCACCGCCACCCGGTTTATCAGCCTCACTTCATCCTCTCCCCGGGGACCTTTTACGCGGTACGCCCAGGCGTCATGGATTGCGTAAGGACGCCCGTTATCCATACCGAGGAAAAGCATAATATGCCCGTTCAGGCAAATAGTGGTGATCCCTCCCGCAACTTTCCGGCTGAACCAGGAGGCTTTATCATCAACCGGCTCTCCGGAGGCGCCGGCAAGCAATACTCCGACTTGCGCCTGCGCCGCAGAATTCCTGGGCAATTTTATCCCCATCACGGAGAACACTTCCCTGATGAACTGCGAACAATCCTGTTCTCCGTACATCCCGCCCCATCCATACGGGGTATTCAACAATTTAAATGCCTGTCTGATAGCGTTGCGCGGCGTATACGGCAGGTATCCGCGGCTGACATCATCGCCGGCGATATAGCCGGGGACTCTCTTCAAAGAACTGTCAGGGTTACGGTAAAAAAGAACGACCTCCGCCGCCGAAGGGGTGGTCTGCTTCAAAATAAATCTGTCGCCCATACGGGCATAATCATAATATTCCGTCAGCCCCGGATCCAGATAAATATCCGCCCGCGCGGAAGTCACTACCACAAATGCGTCTTTGCCGTCCGGCTCCTCTATCTCATTCCCGGCGCAAAAAGCCGTCTTATCGGCTTCGACCCATCCGCTGGAGACTGAAGAAGAAACATAATGCCATTTCCCGTCGCGGCTGGTGTGCAGAACGGCCAAAGGTGTTCCCGGGGACAAAGAACTATTCTGTAATTCGTCGAAGTCAAGATCGAAAGGCTGTGTATTCAACCCTTCCGCCGCGGGCAGGAGACGCTGGTCGGCGTTATGAACGATATACGCGTACCGCACGGCGATCTCTCCGCTCACTCCGGATAAATCCATATTTTCTTCGATCTGCGCGTAAAATCCTTCGCCTGCGGGGCGCCCGTCGCCGCGGTAATAACGGCCGCCGCGGAAATGCCGCAGTTCCCCGCGCAAAGAATCAAGAAGCGTTTTACCGGGAACGCGCTCCGGGAAAGCGGACATACCGGCGTTCACGCCCGTCCGCGCGCGGATAGAAGCGTTCAATACGGCGATTCCGGAAGCGTCGAGTATCAATTTATCCGGATAAGGATGCCTTTGTATCCAATAACCGGCTGTCTTCATCGCCGCGGTTGTGGCGGGAAGTAAAGACGGAGCGGAGAAGTAAGACCGGCCGCGGCGGCAATCATGATCTTCTGAAACACTCTGCGGCCCGGAGATTCCCAGGGAAGACCCGGGAGCAGCGGTCCGGTTAACGGCGCACCCGAAGAATAAGGAAACCGCGGACGCAAGAACAATGTATGATTGTAAGCCGTGTTTAAACATAGTTGTATTAGTCCCCGGTCCTTTCGGCAGGCGCGGCCCAACAAGGAGAATGAACTCCCCTGGCTAAACAGATTGGGACAAATGACGCCTTTGCATCCTTATTGCGATCCGCCCTGCGGCGGAGAAATGAAGTTCCCTGGGCTGATCCTTCGACCTTGCTCAGAACAGGCGCCCGGGGTTTCTTTGTTACTTAAGCGGAATTCCTCCGAAGCACTCCCCCTCTTTGCTCAATCCTGCGCCGCATTCATCCCGTGGTCTTCTGCGTAGGAGAATAAATTGCCCTCTCAGGCGCTCTTAAGCTGATTCTCCAGTTGCTGCAGCCTGGCCCGCTCTTCGCCAAGGTACCATTGAGTTTCGTTCAACTGCTGTTTCAGGGTGCGTATCTCTTCTCTCATCTGATTGATACAATTCTCTTTTTCCTGCAGAGACTGCTCAAGCTGCTGTCTTCTGGATTTCTCCTCACCGAGATACCATTGCGCTTCGTTGAGCTGGCTGCGCATAACTTCGGCTCCGGAAATCTCCAGATGTTCGATAAGTTTGCGCAACTCCTCCGCGGTCACCAGCAGGTTCTTAATGCTCTGTTCAAGTTTCTCCTCAATATTGTATTCCATCCCCTCCTCCTTCCAACCCTATAACGCTTCAGGCAACCGTTGGTTTAAAACCGCCGTGTTCCCGTTTTCCGTTTATGCGGATCTTCAACATTATAAAGATAACTAAAGCCGCCGCCTGGGCGATCGTGGTAAAAACAAGCATCAATTTTACCGAATGCATATATAACAATCCCTGTAAAGAAGCGCCTACCAGCATCGCCAGGCCGTAACTGGTATTGAATATCCCGTAACCAAGCCCCCTCTTCTGTAAAGGCGTGATATCGGCTATAGCAGAACGCATTATTGTCTCATGCACGCCCATCACCACTCCCCACACGCACATACCGGCCAGCGCCACTGCGGAATTACCGGCAAAGGCCATCGCCGGGATCAACGCGGAGAGAAAAGGAATGACCACAAGCAGTTCCAGGCCCGCGTTCATATTCCCGCGTTTTTTCTTCATAAGATCATAAGCTTTGCCTATGGACAAGGCGGCGATCCCGTCCACGCCCATGGCCAACGCGTAAAGAAGCGGGATCTGGGCGTCGTTGAACATACGGGCCGCTTTAAAATGAAAAGAGATAAGCAGAAAATTGGCGAAACCGCAGGCAACGAAGAAAATAAATACGGTATAAAGCCAGAATACCCCGGTCAGTTTCTCGGGAACGGGATTATTGCTTCCGGCGGGATCGAGTTTATCGGAGCGGGGGAATTTCAAGAAAGCGGCTATCAGCAAAAACACTACCAGCGCGAAAGGGATCCACAACAACGAATACGCGTGGCGGTAAGACTGGACGCCTGCCGCGCCTTTTACCGTAAGCGCGAAGAAGAGCGTGAAGATCAAAGGACCGCTCAAGGCCCCAAGCTGATCGAGGGCTTCGTGCAATCCGAAGCTTAAACCCGTGCCGACCTGCGCCCCTGCGTGCGAAATAAGAGTGTCCCTGCCCGGACTTCTTACCGCCTTGCCGATCCTTTCCATAAGGATCAATACCGCGGCTGTCTGCCAGGCTCCGGTCAAAGAAAGCAGCGGAACAGATGCGAGCAGCCCGTAACCGATGAATACCGACACCCAGTAAGAACGGGTACGGTCTGAAAGATACCCGGTCAACAGCCTGAGGGCATAGCCGATGAATTCCCCGGCGCCTGCGACAAACCCGACTACCGCGGCATTTGCGGCCAGAACTTCCAGATACGGTCCGTTTACGCTGCGGGCCCCTTCATAGACAATGTCCCCGAATAAACTGACCAGCCCGAGGAAAAGTATCAGCCGGAATGCCGAAAGTTTTTTGTCCGGCGCAGGCCGGAATGACGCAGTGTTCATCTTTGTCCCCGTTCCAAAATGCTTTGCTCCGCCCATTGCCGGAAAAAAGCTATCTTATATCCCGCGAAAGACGGCAGGAAAAAACTATTTCATACTCTGAACAGCTTCCTGAATGAACGGGAGTATCCCCTCAACTTCTTCTACGGAAAGCCTGCCGAGCTTGGTAAAACGCAAATTCCCTTCTTTATCGCCGTTCTCGCGCGTGATCTGCAGTTTCTTGGCGCCTTTATTATAGGAATACACGCTGACAGTTACCCTTCCGTTCGCCCCGTCAAGGGATTTGGAAAATATCTTCTCATCCAGACTGCTATCGTACGGCATCTCTAACCTCCTTAAATGACCCCCATGCTTTCTTGCGAAAGCAAGAATGGGGGGAATTTAATCCCGCAACTGCGGGATTATTTATTGAATTTAACCCCGGCGGCCCCGGGGTTTTTATACCACCCAAAAAACACTCTCATTACCTTTTCTCGCAGGGGACTTTCCAGATATCCATAGCGTATTCTTCTATGGTCCTGTCGCTCGAGAATTTTCCGGAACGCGCCACATTGATGATGGATCTCTGCGTCCAGGATTTTTTATCCAGATACGCCTGTGACACGGCATCCTGTGTTTTACAATAAGCTTCGAAATCGGCGCAGACTAAAAACGGGTCATTATTCATCAAACTTTGCACCAGAGGTTCAAATGTCCCCTGTTCCGAAGACGAAAAGAAATCTGAACGCACCAGTTTAAGTATCTCCTTAAGCGAAGGGGAATGAGAGATATATTCCTGCGGGTTATAACCTCCGGCGCGGATCTTATCGATCTCGGCCGTCTGCAATCCGAAAATAAAGATATTCTCCCTGCCCACGGCTTCCGCTATCTCAACGTTGGCCCCGTCAAGCGTGCCGATGGTCAAAGCGCCGTTGACCATAAATTTCATACACCCGGTCCCGGAAGCCTCGGTGCCGGCGGTCGAGATCTGCTCTGAAAGATCGCTGGCCGGAAAGATCCTTTCCGCCAGGGAAACGCCGTAATTCTCCAGGAATACCACTTTAAGCTTATCCTCCATATCCCTGTCTTTATTTATCACAACAGCTACGCTGTTAATGAAGCGGATGATCAGTTTTGCCATAAAATAACCCGGCGCGGCTTTTCCGCTGAATAAAAACGTCCTGGGCAGGACGAATTTATCCCTGCCTTTCTTGAGATTAAGGTACTGCGAAATGATATAAAGGCAAAACAACACCTGGCGTTTATATTCATGGATACGCTTGACCTGGACATCAAAAAGAGAATCCGCGTCAATGATCACTCCCGTGCTCCTGCGCACGTGGTCGGCAAGCAATCTTTTGTTCTGCGATTTGACTTCCTGCCATTTCCTGCGAAAAGAGGCGTCGGAAACAAATGCTTCCAGTTTCTTCAGTTCATAAAGATTAGTCAGCCATTTTTTCCCGATGGCGTCGCTGATCAACGCGGACAACCCGGGATTGGACTTCTTGAGCCAGCGCCGCTGGGTGATACCGTTGGTTTTATTATTGAATTTCTCGGGATAGAACTCGAAGAAATCCGGGAAAAGCTGTCTCTTCAGGATCTCCGTATGCAGGAGAGAAACACCGTTAACAGAATGGCTGCCGACAATACAAAGATAGGACATCCGCACGCGCTTGACTTCCCCCTCCTCGATCAGGGACATCCTGGACAGGCGCTGCGGTTCGGACGGGAAACGCGCCGCGACCCGGCGCAGAAAACGCGAGTTTATTTCGTAAATGATCTGCATATGCCGCGGGAGAAGACTTTCCAGCAGCGGGACCTGCCAGCACTCCAGCGCTTCCGGCATTACCGTATGGTTGGTATACGCGAAAGTCCTGACGGTAATGTCCCAGGCAGCCTCCCAATCCAGGCGTTCTTCGTCTATCAGGATGCGCATGAATTCCAGCAGCGCCAGCGCCGGATGGGTATCGTTAAGCTGAATGGCGACTTTATCCGGCAGCGCCCTGAAATCGGTATTTTCCACCTTGAAACGCCGGATAATATCGGATATGGAAGCGGCGGTAAAAAAATATTCCTGTTTTAACCTAAGCAGCCTGCCCTGGCTCACGCCGTCATTGGGATAAAGCACCTTCGAGATATTCTCGGAAAAAAGCTTGCTGTAAACGGCTTTTTCGTAATCGCCGTCGTTAAAATACCCCAGATCGAACTCCTCGGTGCCGCGCGCCGACCAGAGCCGCAGGGTATTCACCCGTTCGTTCTCAAAACCGGGAATAGGGATATCGTAAGGCATCGCCAGCACGTCCTGGGTATCCCGCCATTCCACGCGCAGATGCCCGTCTTTATCATGGGACATATAGGTAGTGCCGTAGAACCTGACCTTAACCGTGTATTCCGGCCTGGCGATCTCCCAGGGATTCCCCTGCTTCAGCCATTCATCAGGCGATTCCACCTGGCACCCGCCGACTATACGCTGCTTGAATATACCGTAATCATACCTGATGCCGTAACCGTGCGCGGGAATGCCGAGGGTAGCCATGGAATCCAGAAAACATGCGGCCAGTCTTCCCAATCCTCCGTTGCCCAGGCCGGCGTCCTTTTCCTGGTCGATCACATCCTCGATATTCATTCCCATATCCTTAAGAGCCTCCTGCGCTTCCTTTAACATCCCCAGATTGATGATGTTGTCAACCAGCAGGCGGCCGGGAAGGAACTCCATGGACATATAATAAACGCGTTTAAGATTTCTCTTATGGTAGCTTTGCTGGGTGATTATCCAGCGTTCGACCAGCCGGTCGCGTGTAGCGATCGCCATCGCCATAAAATTATCGTAGGAAGTGGCCGTATATTTATCTTTTGCCAGAGTATATTGACGGTTATTCCGGAAGGAAGTTTTCAACGCTTCCTTGCTCATTCCCTTGTATATGGGATCCCATTTCCTTGGCGCGCGTTTCTTCTTTAAGCTACCGGGCATACAATCCTCCCAAATACCATATCAAGTTATAAAAGGTATATTAAGCCGTGTATTGTGCCGCAATTGCCATTCCTCGTACATCGTCTTTCTTACCAGAACCCAGAACCTAAAACCCAGTACCCTGTTCTTTCTATATGTAATTATATTTCCTTGTAAAGCGCTTCGGCGGCGGCCGCGTTCTGCACGATGACCACCTGGCAGGGAGATTCGCGGAATATCTGTTCTCCAGGATCGTAGAAGATCTCTTTCCTGGATTCCAGTTCCTTGATCTTACCCATCACCAGCAGATCCGCCCCGATCTCGGCCGCTTTATCCACCACCATACGGTGGATCGCTCCGCATAGAAGGAACGGCTCAAAAGGAACGGATTTGGATTCGGCCATACGGCCGATACGCTCAAGCAGGATGCCTCCCTGCTCTTTCAACTCTTTTTCGTATTCACGCGCCTCGATCTCCACAAAAACGCGGTTACGCAGAAGTTCAGACACGCTGCGCTCATCAACCACATAAATACCCGCGATCCTGGCCCCGATGATCTTAGCCAGGCAGATCGCGTATTTCGCGGTCGGCACGGCGGCCGGGGTCCCGGCGGCAACGGCTAAAGCTATCGTCTTGATCGGCACATTTCCCCCCTGAACATTTATCTTGATTAACGCGTTAATGCGCCAGGTTCTTCTTTATTATCTTCAGCATCGAAAAAGCGTCCCTGGATTCTTCGTCGAGCCTGTCGTTTATATACTTAACGCCTTCCTGATAATAAGGCAGGTATATCTTTTCCAGAGCGTTGACTTTACGGATGGTTTTCTTGACTTCCTTCGCCAGCCGCAGAACGGCGATCTTTTTTTCCGCCAGCGCCGCCAGTATCTCGACAAAAGAAGAGAACCTGGCCATCGTTTCATCGATGTAGAAACTCGCGCCCGGACAACTGAAATAAGGGGCATTCTGTTTCACCTTCGCCTCGATGACCGGAAGGCTTACGCCCATCACGCGGCGCTGGGAAATATGTATGGTATGCTCCATTTCCACGGAAAGGCTCAATTCCGCCACTTTCCTGCGGCCCATAGCCACCATCGCCTGTTCCAGCGCGGCATATCCCAGACGCAGGCTCTCATAGGCCTGGCGCTGCAGGCGCTCCATCACGCGCACGAGAGAAGTGAGCTCGTTGATCAGTATCCTGCGCTTTTCGTCCAACAGCTCATACCCTTCGCGGGTGAGCGCAAGGCTCTTGCGCATTTTCAACAGATTGGTCTTGGTCGCCGCTACATTTACTCTCATTTTTTAACGTAGTATTTTTCTATATATTCTTCGCGTATGCGCAAAAGTTCATCTTTCGGCAGCATAGAAAGCACTTCCCATCCCAGGGACAGTCCGTCATCCAGCGTCCTTCTCTCGTCGTATCTCTGGGAAAGAAAACGGCGTTCGAAAGCGTCCCCGAATTCAAGATAGAGTTTATCAAGAGGCGATAGCTCTTCTTCGCCGATAATGGCGGCGAGGGCGCGGATATCCTTGACTTTGGCGTAGCAGGAAAAAAGCTGCGAAGCAACCGCGGGATGGTCTTCCCTGGTCATTCCTTCGCCGATGTTGTCCTTCATCAACCTGGAAAGGGACGGCAACCCGGCTATGGGAGGATAAATACCGCGGCTGAACATTTCGCGTTCCAGCACGATCTGCCCTTCGGTGATATATCCGGTCAAATCCGGGATCGGATGCGTGATATCATCGTTAGGCATAGTCAGTATCGGCAGCTGGGTGATGGAACCGCCCACCCCTTTGATCATCCCGGCCCGTTCATATAAACTGGCCAGATCGCTGTAAAGATATCCTGGGTAGCCTTTCCTGGCGGGAATTTCCCCGCGGATCGTGGATAATTCCCTCAACGCTTCGCAGTAATTGGACATATCCGTCATAATCACCAGCACGTGCATATTCTTCCTGAACGCCAGGTATTCCGCGCAGGTCAACGCCAGGCGCGGGGTAGTGATACGTTCGATCGACGGGCTGTCCGCAAGACTTAAGAACATCGTGACCTTTTCCAGGACGCCGCTATCCTCGAAACTTTTCAAAAAGAACCTGGCCGTGTCGTATTTGACGCCCATAGCGGCGAAGACCACGCAGAAGTTTTCGTTCTTTACGCGCGCCTGGCGGGCGATCTGCGCGGCGATGAGATCGTGCGGCATACCGCTGCCGGAAAAAATCGGCAGCTTCTGCCCGCGCACCAGAGTATTCATAACGTCAATGGCGGAAATGCCGGTTTCGATGATATTCTTCGGGTAGTCGCGTGCGGTCGGGTTGATGGCCAGGCCGTTGACGTCCAGCATCTCCTCCACCGCCGGCTTGGGCATCCCGTCCAGGGGATTCCCCCTGCCGTCAAACACCCTGCCGAGCATCTCTTCGGAGACCCCGAGCATCAACGGCTTCTCCCTGAACCTGACCCGGCTGTTGCGCATCGACAGGCCGCCGGTACCGCCCAAGACCTCGACGACCGCGTATCCTTTGCCCACTTCCAGAGTAACGCCGGACCTGATCCTGCCGGTTTCATCGGTTATTTCAACCACTTCATTATAACCGACGTTATGGATGTTGCGGATGATGAATATAGGCCCCACTATCTCTTCCAGCCCCACATATTCCCTGAGAGTATATTGTCCCATTCTAAAACTCCAATTCTTTCACGCTCTCTGCGATCCCGGAAGAAAGGGCGGCGAGCTTGTCCAGGTCTTCCTCGGTATAACGCAGTTTCATCCTGATCACATCCTGGTAAACCCCGAGGCCTTTGATCTCCACGAGGGTCACTCCTTTTTGCAGCAATCCCTCGGAAATATGGTAAAAGTCCACGATGGTCTTGAGCATCAGGAACTGTTTTCTGGCGGAAGCGTATGTATCGACTTTGTCGAAAGCGGACTGCTGCAGAAAAGTGTTCTTGAAAATATGGCAGACCTCCAGCACCAGCCGCTGCGTCTGCGGCAGCACGTCCGGCCCGACCAGCTTGACCACCTGCTGTAATTTCTGCTCTTTCTGAAGCAATTCCATCATAAAATAACGCAATGGAAGCCAGCCCGGATCTATATTGTCGTGCCACCAGTCTTTTATATCGTCAAGGTATTCCGAATAACTGTCTATCCAGCTGATGGAAGGATAGTGCCTGGCATTGGCCAGGTCCCTGTCCAGCGCCCAGAAACAACGGATAAACCGTTTGGTATGCGAGGTCACCGGCTCGGAGAAATCCCCGCCCTGCGGAGAGACCGAAGCGATAATGGTGATCGAACCGTCCCTTTTATCGAGAGAACGCACCTTTCCCGCTCTTTCATAAAACTCCGCCAGCCGGGAAGGCAGATACGCCGGGAACCCTTCCTCGAGAGGCATCTCTTCCAGACGGCCGGACAATTCACGCAGGGCCTCCGCCCAGCGGGAAGTGGAATCGGCCATCAAAGCCACATTATATCCCATATCGCGGTAATACTCGGCCATGGTTATCCCGGTATAAATACTGGCTTCCCTGGCCGCCACCGGCATATTGGAAGTGTTGGCGATGAATATTGTCCTCTCGGAAAGCGGCTTCTGCGTGCGGGGATCCACCAATTTGGCGAAATTGAGCAGCACGTCGGTCATCTCGTTGCCCCTCTCGCCGCAGCCCACGAAGATGACCACTTCGGCGTCGCTCCACTTGGCGAGCTGATGCTGAACCACGGTCTTGCCGGTGCCGAACCCTCCGGGCACGGCCACGCAGCCGCCTTTTGCTACCGGAAAAAGAGTATCTATAACGCGCTGCCCGGTTATCAGCGGACTGTCCAGTTTCAGACGTTCAATATAAGGCCTGGCCTTTCTTACCGGCCAGCGCTGCAGCATAAAAATATCTTCCTGCCTGCCGTCCTTCTCCACCACGGCGACCTTATCCTCCAGCGAATAATCGCCTTCGCCGCCGATCCAGACCAGCCTGCCGGACGTCTCCGGCATCAGCATTATCCTGTGGCGTATCAGGGAAGTCTCCTGGACTTCTCCCAGGCATGTCCCGGCCGGCAGTTCTTCGCCGGTGCCGCGCAGCGGGACAAAATGCCAGCGTTTCCGGCGGTCCAGGGCCGAGACCCTGACCCCCCTGCCGATATAAAATCCTTCTTTCTGGCGGATCATCTCCAGCGGACGCTGTATCCCGTCGTATATATTCCCCAGCAGGCCGGGCCCCAATTCCACGTAAAGAGGAAAACCCTGGGTATAGACAGGATCTCCCGCCTTAACGGAAGTGGTATCTTCATAAACCTGGACAAAAGCCCTGTCGCCTTTTAAACGCATCACTTCGCCAACAAGGCGGTATTCGCCGACTTCCACCATATCCAGCATACGCAGAGAAGAAACGCCTTCGATCTCAACCACCGGACCGACCACCCTGTAGACCCTACCGGCGACCTTTTCCATCTTAGAACATCTCCTTCATTATTCTTCCGTAGAATTCATCGTAACGCTGCTGCAATAACGAAGAAAACCGCCCGTCGAATATCCGGCTTCCGCTCTCCGTGCGCACGATCACCCCGATCTCGCGGAATTCGCCGGGTAAGAAAGACAAAACTATATTTCTCGCGGCCGCGGCGCAACAGGCGGATTGCGTCTGAACGCGGAATTCCTGATCCAAGAGTATCCCATCCTCGGGAGAGAACAACACGCAAAGAACGTCCTCTTCCAATAAACGCGCCGCATCGATTATTATTTTCTTCAAAAAAGGCCGGTATTCCGGATTTCCCCGATAGGACCCGGCGGCGTCATTAACGGCAGCAAAAACCGCCCCGGCAAGCCTGCCTCTCTCCTGAAGGAACGCCCTTTTCTTTTCCAGGTTCGCTGCCGAATTGATCCTCTCGCAGAGAATTCCTGCTTCCTGTTCCGCCAGCTTGAGGACAATATCGGCGTTTTTATGAGCCTCGAGACGCGCCTGCGACAAAATAGTCTCGGCTTCTTTTCTTGCGCGTTCAAGGATATCGACGCTCTCCGATTCCGCGTTATCTCTAAGCTTTTTGCAGATAATATCGGCATTCTCGCCGGTGATCTTTGTTTTGTCCTGTTTCTCCATAACAACCATCCTTAAATCAAACGCTCATACCTATGGCGCCTTTAAGCAGATCATCCGCGCTTTCTCCGCCGGATTTATCCCCCAAAGAAGGCACTTCCAGGATAAGCGGTAATTCCTGGGTATAGATCAATTCGCTTATTTTACCGCGCATCAGATCAGCGGCTTTACGGGTGACCACCAGGATCCCCACGCCTTCGGCGGCAAAAGCCACCTTAAGCGCCGCTGCGGCTTCCTTCTCCGTACGCACTTCGATGGTCTCGATACCGGAGAGCCTGAACCCCAGGCTGCTATCGCTGTCCGCCACGCAAAATAATCTCATCGCGCCTCAAACCCGGCTTAAGATCATAATCGCGATGATCAAGCCGTATATAGCTATACCTTCGGCCAATCCCACGTATATCAGCGCCCGTCCGGCGAGTTCCGGTTTCTCGCTCATCGCGCCTACCGCCGCCGCGCCGACATACGCCACGGCGATACCGGCTGCCAAAGCGCTCAATCCGGCCGACAATGCGGCCGACAAGAACGCCCACCCCACCGCGTTCGGATTGGACGCCGAGACCGGCTCCGCAGCAGACGCCGCGCTGATGAATCCCCAGAATGCCACCGCCGCAACCGCCGGCAAAATAACCCGCAGCGTCTTCAATACCGATTCTTTCCTGATAACCATATACTTACCTCCTTCGCACGAGCGAACACTTGCCCGATTCCGGTCAGGGCAATAAGATATTAATAAAAACCGACTCCCAGGCATTCCCGGCCTTCCCGGTCAAACACTCAACGGCTTGTAAGCCTTCTTCCCGCTAAGAAAGAACTTCGAGAAGAATTCGTAATAATTCAACCTCAATGACTGTATGCCCACCACCATTCCTTCGAGGAACAAGACCAGTATGTTCCCGCCTATAATGATAAGCAGTGAAGCGAACCCTGAACCGACGCCGCGCACCAGTTTTGAGAGTTCGAAGATCGCCATAAACAGCCCGGCGTGCGCGAGGGCGAACGCGGCGACACGGATAAAGGAAACCGTATTGGCAAGGTACCCCATAACAATCTCCATCATATCGATTACACTTTCCATCAGCAGCACAAAAATCCCTTCTTTTGCCCTGCCCGTGAAGACCTCGAACAGCGGTTTTAAAAATAATACCATAAAACAGGCGCTAATCAAAATAAAATAGCCCGGCGGCACTGCTCCCGCCCCCGGCGCCGTCAGCCTGACGGCGAGGGCAATCCCGCTCCAGTAAATGACCCCGGATATCAACCCCGACTTGTCGAAAAACGCTTTCGCGTAATTACGGTCGCGCAGAGAAATAAAAACATTCAACGCCACCCCCAGTGATATCACCGCGATGCCGAAAATTATGCTTATTTTAAAGACCCCGAGTATATTGTTTATCGGCTTCACCCATAAAGAATCGAATTCGAAACCGAAAGCGCTTCCGTAAAGAAGACCGAACAAAGCCGACACCCCCCCGGCGTAAGAGGTAAGCGCCCCGGCCTGCCTGACCTTCTCGCTGCGGCTGCGCATGATCAACAGACCGGCGGCAAGCAGCAATGATCCGTGACCGAGATCGCCGAACATCGCGCCGAACATCAGCAGAAAAGTAATAGCGGTGAATAACGTCGGGTCCACGCTGCCGTAGCGTGGGATACCGTAGGATTCTATCAAAAGCTCGAAAGGTTTTATAAAAGCCGAATGTTTCAGCAATACCGGCACGTCATCCTTGGATATCCCCAGTTCTTCCGGCCTTTTCTCCTCCACATAAACACAATTCTCCATCTGCCGTATCCTGGAAACTACCCGGTCCTTATCTTCGGCGGGCACCCATCCGGAAAGCAGCACCGTCTTATCCGTGATGCAGGAATACTTCCTGGCCTCCATGATCGATTTCTTCAGCCTGATGAAAGTATTCATCTGCGACAGTTCGTCTCCTGAACGGGCGGCGATATCGGCCAGAGCGGCGGACTCCCGCTGCGATTCCTGCCGGTCTTTTTCTATCTGCAGTTTCAGTTTAAGCTGGATCTCACCGCTGACGGCTTCTTCCTCCCCGGAGAAATCGGCTTTCTCGAATCCGGCGTCCGCCAATACTTTCCGCAAATAGGCCCTGTCTCGCCTCAGCCCGATAAGCAGAATAGCGACCCTGCCGTCATGTTCCTTACGGAAGGGGTAGATTACGGTATGAATACCCGCGAGGCTGCGTTCAAGCAGGTCAAGATTTTTATCGGCGATCCTGCCGGACACCACTTCCAGGAAACTATAGGAGGTATCCCTGCTCTTCAGGGAAACCGGCAGGACTCCCGGGACGCGGTTGAGCATGGATATCCTGGTGCGGATCTCCTCCTCGAGTTCCTCTTTCCTGGCGATGTGCGGGGCTACCGCCGCGTCCATGGAATTCAGTTTCTGCTCAACGGCGGAATAAGAGAATTGACCGGCGGACATCGGCGTTATCACGGCCGGCCCGGATGACGGCCGGTAATCTATTGCCGCGCATACCTGGCGCAGGCGCGAAGCCAGCTTCTCCCAGTCTTCGGCCTCTCTCTGTATCTCCGAGACTGAAAGCCCGTCCAGCCCGGATTCTATCTGGCGGATATCCACCGGATGAAAATTGCCGAGCTTAAGCAGCTGCGCGAAAGTCTGCTCCGCGTCTTCTTTGAGCACGGCGATATTGATCAATTCCATTTCACAGGGACGCAGCATAAATATTTATCCCCCGATATTCAACGATTGCACGATCTCATCTTTCGAATGCCCGTAAGCTTTCGCGTAAAGAAGCGAAACCAGCAGCCCGGACTGGCGCCGGCTGGAAACCAGGTAACCGATGGCCGTGCCGATTGTGAACGGAAAACCAGAGAGGGCGGACCTGACCTCCTGCAAAAGCAGGCCGTACAAGAAACCTTCTATCAGGAAAAAGTTGTCTTCGAAAATACCTTTTATGTTCGCGTAAGGGCCGAAAGAAAGACTGTTAACTACCTGCGTTATCCCGTTACTGGTATAAAAGCCGCGGATATGATCCTTGTTCAGGCGCAGCCCGCCGGGAATGAACCAATCAAGCATCTCCGACATATTCTGGGCGTAATATTTTCTGGACCGCAGCAGCAGGTTTATGTTCTCGATGTCGATCTCTACCCCGATGATGCGCGAAGCTATCCTGCGGTCCGGTCCGGAAAGACGGGAAATCGCCTCGGAAACCCTTTCATAATAATCCACGTCAAGCGCGACCTCCAGCAGAAAAAGTTTTCCGTCCCGTTTGAATTTTTCCCTGGCCTTCATCAAAGCGCGTTTATACGGGGTATCTTCCAGAAAAAGAATGAATTCTTCGATGGTTTCCGCTCCTGCCAGCCTGGCGAAATCCAGAACGGAACCGCTTTCGTCATTATCGATATAATCTTCCCAGGCGACCGGCAGCTTACGGTGCCATATCCTTAAAACGGTCTTAAGCTGTTCTATCTCCAGTTTCTGCCGCAGCAAAGCCAGAAAATCCCTCTCTCTGCCGGCGGGAAGAGAGAAAAGAACCTTTCTGTAAGCGGACGCTTCCTGCGAGCCGATCAGACGCTCGGCAATCGGCAGATCGGCCGCCGAGGAGATCCTCACGCCTTCCTGGAGACCGACGTAAACAGTCCCTTTGAACAAAGACAGCGCTTCCTGAATGTCCTTAGCTTCAGCCAGGGAAATGAAAAATTTCTCCGGCAGCAAAGCGGAAAGCATTGCCCTGATCCTGGCGTTGGCGAAAGAATATTTGCTTAGATCCTGCATATTTTCGGAGTGCCTGACCGGAAAAAGCCGCCGGGATTCTCCGTCCGTATTCAATTCCGGTTATCGACTGCCGCGGCTTGTCAGCCGCGGGATATTATAGGGAAATTATTTCGGAAAATATTTTCCGGGCCACGGAAGGGATATTCTGTTCTTTGGCCATGCGCAGGGCTGCGTATTCCTCTCGGGCGCCGTTAACCATACTTTCTTTTCTGGCAAGGCACTCTTTGCGGACAGTCTCTTTCCGCTCTTGCGCGGAAATGCGGGACCGTTCAGTTGATTCTTCGAGGATTTTACCGGCTTGCGCTTTAGCTTCGGAAAGAATACGCTCCGCTTGCTGCTTTGCCTGTTCAATCTTTCTCTTTGAATCCTGCTCTTCTTGTAGAATACGCTCGACGATCTCTTTCATAATGCTTTTATTTTACCATTTACGGCACAAAAGTAAATGTAAATTACTCTACAAAGAACCGCCAACGGCTATGGCACCGAAGCCCGTTTCGGTCCCCGGTTACGGTAACCAACAGAATCCAATAAGTGATGAGTAATTGTTATAGAACTTATTGTCAGATAATAAATTAACAACAGCGTCTTGCTATTATTTTAAATCTTGGGCTGTTTTCCCAGCGCCGACTTAACCGATACTCCTTCCAGCGCGCCGAGTTTTCCGGTCAAAGCCCCCAGTTCATCCGTGCCCGCGTCCACTATCAAAGTAATCACGCAGCAGCTTTTACGGGCATAAGGCATACCCATTCTGCCGACTATAATACTGCCGTATTCGGTGAGCACGGAGTTGACGGCTGAAGCCGATCTCTGCCTGTTGTCTACGATAATACCCACAAACCCCAATCTGCGTTCCATGCAGACCTCCTTTATCTTTCATACCTCGTCCATCGTGTCTCGTGTTTCTGACTGTGGTCTATGGACTGTCGACTGTTTTTAGAACCCATAACCCTCTTTTAATTCAGAGTTAATCCACTTAACTGCGCATAAAAAACCCGGTTCCGCTCCGTAGTCCACGGAGAAAAACCGGGTAGTGATGATCGCGGCCGCTCTTTCCCCTTTGGCGCAGAAACTTTCCGCTTCCTTACCTTCAGGATCAATGCTGAATACCGGACTATTTTATGTAGACCGGCCTGGCCTTATAATGCGTATGCAGAAGATGCTCGGATTTCTCGCCCAAAGGCCTGCCGAGATATTCTTCATACAGTTTCTTTATATACGGATTCTCGTGCGAGAATCTTAACTGGCAATCCTTATCGTCTTTATACAAGCCTTCGGCGCGCTTCTTGCGCAATTCATCGGTGACCCCGTAAGGCTGGCCTCCGCCTCCGACGCAGCCTCCGGCGCACGCCATAACTTCTATGAAATGATACGGGAGTTCCTGATTGTTCTTCTTGGCTTCCCTGACCTTATTCAATACGTATTCGACGTTGCTCAATCCGTGCGCGATGGCCACGCGTATTTTTTTGCCGTCGATCTGGATCTCTGCTTCTTTGACCCCGTTAAGCCCGCGCAAATCCTCGAAATCCACTTTCTTGAGGTTCTTGCCGTTGAGCACGAAATAAGCCGTGCGCAGCGCAGCTTCCATTACCCCGCCGGTAGCCCCGAAGATAACCCCGGCTCCGGTATAGTCTCCCAGGATGTGATCGGGATCCTCGTCGGGCAGGTTGACGAAATCAATACCCGCCTGTTTGATCATCCGCGCCAGTTCGCGCGTGGTCAACGATACGTCCACGTCCTGGCATCCGGAGGCGAACATTTCCTCGCATCTTTTTATCTCGTATTTCTTTGAAGTGCACGGCATTATGGAGACCACGAATATCTTCGCCGGGTCTATCCCCTTCTTTTCTGCGTAATACGTCTTTGCCAGCACGCCCAGGATCTCCTGCGGGGATTTACAGGAAGAAAAATATTCCATCATATCCGGATGGAACTTTTCCATAAAATCCACCCAGGACGGGCAGCAGGTGGTGATCAGCGGCAGAGGCCCCTTATGCTTGGTAAAACGCTCCACGAATTCCGTGCCCTCTTCCATTATGGTGACATCGGCCGCGAAATTAGTGTCGAAGACGGCCTTGAACCCCAGCCTGCGCAGCAGGGAATAAAGTTTCCTGGTCAGGTTCGTGCCCACGGGATAACCGAAAGCCTCTCCCACCGCAACTCTTACCGCGGGCGCGATCTGCACCACGCAATATTTATCGGGATCCTGCAATGCCTCCCAGACCCTGCCGGAATCGTCTTTTTCGACTATCGCTCCGGTCGGGCAGTGGTTGGAACACTGTCCGCACCTTACGCAGGGAGAATCCGCCAGCTTGATGTCCCCGGCCGGCGATATACGCGTCCCGAAACCTCTTTCCAGGAACGAGAGCGCCCAGACATTCTGCATATTCTGGCAGACATCGACGCACCTGCCGCAGAGTATGCATTTCTGGGGTTCCAGCACGATCGTTCCGGTAGAATCGTCCGGGGGCAGCGGAGAAAGAAAATTCTTGAAAGATTCCTGCCTGATGCCGAAATCCGCGGCCAGTTTCTGCAGCTCGCAGTCGTTGTTCCGGCCGCATTTAAGGCAGTCATTGGGATGCTTGGACAAGATCAGTTCCAGCACGGTGCGCCTGACGGCGACTATTTCCGGATCGTGAGTGATGATATCCATCCCCTCTTCCAGGGGCGTACAGCAGGCGCGCAGCATCTTTGCCGAGCCTCTGATCCTGACGATACAGATGCCGCAGGCGGCGGACGCGTGAAGGTCCGGATGTTTGCAAAGCGTGGGTATCTTCAGCTGGACCGTCCCGGCGGCTTCCAGGATGGTCGTGCCTTTCTCCACCTGGACGTCAATGCCGTTTATTCTTGCCTTTATCAACATCTTTACTCCTTGGCGATAGACTGGAATTTGCAGACTTCAAAACACTTGCCGCACTTGATACATTTGGACGCGTCTATGAAAAACCCTTTTTCCCTGTCCCCCTCGATGGCGTTCACGGGACAGTTGATCACGCAGACACGGCAGCGTTTGCATTTATCCTGTATTATGGAATAGGTCATCAGGCTGCGGCATTTATGCGACCGGCACTTCCTGTTGACGATATGTTCGCGGTATTCATTCTCAAAATATTTCAGGCTGGACATCACCGGATTGGCGGCCGTCTGCCCCAAGGCACAGAGAGACGCGCGCTGCATAGCCTGGGCCAGCCTGCGCAGTTTATCGAGGTCTTCAAGTGTACCGCTGCCTGCCGCTATACCGTTCAAAACATTCAGCATCTGGTAACCGCCGATACGGCACGGCGCGCATTTTCCGCAGGACTCGTCGACGCAAAACCCGAGATAGAATTTGGCGATATCGACTATACAGTCGCTCTCGTCCATAACGATCATCCCGCCGGAACCCATAATGGAACCGAGCTTCTGCAGGTTCTCGTAATCCACCGGCGTATCCAGATAATCCACCGGGATGACGCCTCCGGAAGGACCGCCGGTCTGCACGGCCTTGATCGGCTTATCCGTAAGCATCCCGCCGCCGATATCGAAAACTATTTCCCGCAGGGTGATGCCCATCGGGACTTCCACCAGCCCGGAATTCTTCACCTTGCCGGTAAGGGCGAAAACTTTGGTGCCTTTGGATTTCTCCGTGCCTATAGAAGCGAATTTATCCCCGCCCTCCAAGATGATATACGGCACGTTGGCCAGGGTCTCGACGTTATTGATGGCGGTGGGCTTGCCCCATAACCCGGACACGGAAGGATACGGAGGCCTGGGCCTCGGCGTTCCCCTCCGCCCTTCGATGGAGGCGATAAGCGCAGTTTCCTCGCCGCAGACAAAAGCGCCGGCGCCGAGGCGGATATCGATATCGAAAGAAAAATCCGTTCCGAGGATGTTTTTCCCGAGCAATCCGCAGTCATAGGCCTGTTCAATGGCTTTCTTGACCCTCTCGACGGCCAGGGGATACTCGGCCCGGATATACATATAGCCCATGCCGGCGCCGATGGTATATCCGGCGATGATCAACCCCTCGATGACCGAATGCGGGTCTCCTTCCAGAACGCTCCTGTCCATATAAGCGCCGGGGTCGCCCTCGTCGGCGTTGCAGATCACGTATTTCTTATCTCCCTGTGATTCGCGGGTGAATTTCCATTTCATCCAGGTCGGATAGCCGGCCCCGCCGCGGCCGCGTAAACCGCTCTTCTTCATCTCTTCGATGACGTCGGCCGGGGTCATTCCGGAAAGGATCTTCTTCAACGCCCCGTACCCGCGGCAGGCGATGTATTCATCTATGCTCTCCGGGTCGATCACACCGCAATTACGCAATACTATCCTGATCTGTTTCGGCTCTTCCTTGAACAAAAGGTCATTAAGGACGCCGTCGGCTTTAACTGATGCCTCGATGATCCTGGCGATATCCCCATCCTTGACCCCGGTATAAATCGTGCCCTGGGGAAAGATCTTGACCGCGAACCCTTTGGCGTAGATTCCGATATCCGCCGCCCTCACCAAAGAAACCGAATCTTCCAATCCGTTGTCCTTGATCAAATTGGCAAACGAAGTGTAGAAATCGCGCAGTTTTTCCTGCTCTGATCGTTCGGTATCCGCCAGCAATATTATTTTCTTGCCCATCTTTCTATACGCCTACCTTTTTGTCCTTACTTCGTAGATATTATCGTTAACCAGGGTCTTGGCGGAAATATGCTTTTCCAGGATCTTTATCGCCACGTCCTTGTCCACCCGTCCGTAAACCACGTCCGGCAGACCGCCGCAATGCACTTCGACCAGCGGTTCCGCGTAACACATCCCCTGACAGCCGCATTTCTTTATCTGCACCGCCAGGTTGCGTTTCTTCGCTTCCTGCTGCAATGTAGTGAAGACCTCGCCGGCGCCGGCGGCCATACCGCAGGTGCTCATACCGACTTTTATCCAATCGCCGCTTTCTTCAAGCCCGGCGGCTATTTTTCCGTCTATATCCTTCAAGGTTAATTTCGCCATCCGTCTATCCTTCTTTTCCGTACTTGGAAACTATTTCCATAACCTGCCCTTTGGTAACCTTGCCGTATACTTTGTCGTCGACCATCATCACCGGCGCCAGCCCGCAGCACCCCAGGCATCTGACAACATCGAGATGGAACAGGCCGTCTTTCGTGGTCTCTCCTTCGTTGATGGAAAGTATGCTTTTCACTTCCTCCAGGATCACAGGGGCGCCCTTCAGGTAACAGGCCGTGCCCAAACAAACCGAGATCTTGTGTTTACCGGGGGGTTCAAGCTTGAAATAATTATAGAAAGTGATGACCTCGTAAATACGCGCCAGCGGCACTTCCAGGAGCCTGGAAAGCTGCAGGGAGACCTCTCTCGGCACATAACCGAAATGGTTCTGCACGGCGTGCAGCACCATGATCAGGCTGCCTTCCTTATCTTTCCACTCCCCGATAAGACTTTTTAGTTTTTCGTCGAGTTGTTCTGAACACATCTTAAAAAGGACTCCCTGTATTGTATACTGCGCCTTTTAAAAGAAAACTACAGCGCGCCGGAAAAGATGCTTTCCGGCGCTTTAACGCAGTTTAATTACTGCAGCGGATAAAAAATCCGGCGGGACTGAAAAGCGGAAATATTCCTTAACTTCCACTTTTCGGATATATATTATCACAACCGGTCGGGTTGTCAATATTTTTCGTCAAGCCGCACAAACCCTTTCCAGATTAGGCCGGCATCTCTGCCCGCCTCTCTTAGAAGACCGGAAAAAGATCGGCCCGCGCAGCTTTATTTACGCGTCCAGAGCTTTTCGATAAAATCGCCTGCGATCCTGCCGATGATATCCTTACATCCCAGGCCGATGGCGATGGCCACGCCCAGCCCCAAGGACCCCAGGATGATACCGATGGTCAATTCGACGATGCGCGCGCCGATATTAAGATGTTCCATAGCCACGGCGATGACGAAGATCATCACGGTAACTTCCACTATCCTGCTTAAAAGGCGCCCCTCGGACAACCCGGCGTTATTGGCCGCGGCCGAGATCATATTCTTCAGCAGATTGGAAACGAATATACCTACGATAAAGATAAAAATCGCGGCAATGATATTCGGGATATACAATATCACCCGGTTAAGCAGATCCACCGCCACCGTCAAACCGACGGCGTTTATCGCCAGCACTAAGGTTACCAGCATAGACAACCAGTAACAAAGAACGCCCAGTAATTCCGAAAGGGAATATTTGATGCCTCCCTTTGCCAGCAGGCCGTCCATCCCCACCTTTTCGGAAAGGCTGTCCAGTTTCATCCCCCGGAAACCGCGCGTCACCGCAGCCTTGATAATACGGGAGATCACCCACCCGACCAGGAGGATCAATACCACCAACAAGACGTTAACAAGCAGATGGCCTATTTCAGCGAGAATTGTTTTAGCAGGTTCAAGCAACAACGCTTTCCATCCTTCCATAACATCCTCCCTTCAATGAAGCTCCCCGGGCTAATCCTTCGACCTTGCTCAGGACAGGCGCCAGGGGTTTCTCTGTTATTTGAGCGGAATTCCTCCGAAGCAGTCCCACTCTTTGCGCAACGATACGTTCCCTTTCATCCTGCGCATTCATCCTATGGTCTTCTGCGTAGGAGAATGAAACCGTGTTAAATACCGTTTTTCCCCCAAAAACTCCTCTGACAAGCAACGCTCTCCCGTTACGCCACTAATAGTAATAAATTATCATAGCGGCAGACGCAAGTAAAGCGCTTTCTTAAGTAAAGATTTATTAAGCACAGCGCGTGGCGTATCGATTCAAAACGATAACAAACAACAATCCTTCATGTTTCTCCCTGATTCCTATTTAAAAATGGTCTATCGACGGGCACGTCCGTCCTAATGGGTGAGAAATCTATCTCGTCGAGGTCTCAACGAGCGCAAAGTTTTCTAAATAGGAATTCGGGATTTCTGCTCCCACTTACAGGAAGAATTAAGAAAAAACACAAACTCGCAACTTCGCTTATTAATTTTGCCCGTTTGCTTGCAGACTTAATTATCTAACAGTCTGCTGAAAAAGTCCCAATTGCGTCATTCTGAGGCCGAAGGCCGAAGAATCTCCGACGGAGATGCGATCCTTCGCTTCGCTCAGGATGACGAAAATAGGGTTTTTCAGCAGACTGCTAATCCACGCGCCCGCGAGGGGCGCGACTAAGCAGTGCTGGGAGCAAAACGCACAAAGCTTTGAAAAATAGATTTGGGCTTAGGCAGTCGTTGAATGGAAGATGAAACTCATTGATTTCTATTTAGAAGATTCTCCAGAGTATGAAAGAAATCAGCATAGAAATACTTCTTATTCATGGAATTAAATTTTAAGACTTTAACAGCAGTTTGGTGATCATTTATTTTTGTAATTCTAATTCCAGTGGCTACGAAAGAACATGATCCATTACCACTCAAAAACAATGATTGCCATCTGATCTTTGAATAAATATATCCATTATCAAAATCGCTCTTTGTTATTTCCCAATTCATCCGAGAAAGAGTGTCTTCACAGGCATAAAACACTTTATTGTATGAATAGTTATAAAATCTTTCTATGCCAGTTTGTTCTGTCAGTTTGATTTTATCTTGCACAGTGGCGCAACCGGAAAGTGCCATGATGAAAAAAAACAAAAAGAGGTGTAAAACGTAGTTAGGTTTCATGGGAGAATTACTTTTTATCTTGACAGACATTGCGTTGTTCGTAACCGTAAGAGGCCATACATTTTTTGTAACCGATATTCGTTTCAGGATACTTTAGGTCGACCCAAGTATATTCTTTTGTTGTAGTTAATTGCCTCATGCATTGCGCTTGGGCCCACTCATAACCTTGTGGAGGGTTCCATCCCGGATGAACGCTTACCATTTGCATAGATGCACATCCGGAGAACAGTAATATCGGAAGAATCGGTAAAAGACATAAAACAAGATTGGTTTTTTTAAAAAATTTCATTTTATGATCCTCCAGGAAATGGTTACTCGAGGGAATTTCATGTCAGCATACATACTTAAAATCTTGGCTTCTATTTTGATTCCTAAATCTATCTTCTCGGAGATCTTTGCGGCTCTTTCTTTGTCAATAAATCCTATTTGTTTTAGTCCACCAAACCATAAAAACTTCGGAGTATCAACATACACAGCAATGGCATTGGAGTCATGTTGATTATGTTTATCTCGAATTAAATATACAGGATCGCCAGGTTTGACAAATGACCTGATAATTTTATCGCGCCCTTTGTATCCAGTACCAACTATGTCAGGCATGTAATATATATAGCATATTTTAGCGTTTTTCCGAAATATTTATTTTTAGTGAAAGATTAAGCACAGCGCGTGGCGTATCGATTCAAAACGATAACAAACAACAATCCTTCATGTTTCTCCCTGATTCCTATTTAAAAATGGTCTATCGACGGGCACGTCCGTCCTAATGGGTGAGAAATCTATCTCGTCGAGGTCTCAACGAGCGCAAAGTTTTCTAAATAGGAATTCGGGATTTCTGCTCCCACTTACAGGAAGAATTAAGAAAAAACACAAACTCGCAACTTCGCTTATTAATTTTGCCCGTTTGCTTGCAGACTTAATTATCTAACAGTCTGCTGAAAAAGTCCCAATTGCGTCATTCTGAGGCCGAAGGCCGAAGAATCTCCGACGGAGATGCGATCCTTCGCTTCGCTCAGGATGACGAAAATAGGGTTTTTCAGCAGACTGCTAATAGAAACCCTGCCGAAACAAGCAATACTGCCAATGGTATGGATCGGCAGTTGTAATTTGGTTTCCTTTTCCACAGAAACTCTAATCAAAGTATCCGGTTTCCTGGAAAGCGCCGTGCGTTGAAACAACAAACTGCCGATCTTCTCGCGAAGAACACGCACGCTCCATCGTTCAACTCGGCACATTTCAGCATAAAACTCCCTCGCAAGAGAATTTTTCACTGAAAGGATCTCCACAAAATGGCTCCAACTTAATTGTTGTGATAACACCCTGATACTTTGCCGATCAGGAAAACACTCTACCAGCTTTCCCATACGGGCTAAATTACGCTCACTAAAACCATCCCCGTATTGAGGCTCTAATTTTGCCGATAGTGTCGGCAAAATTGCTCTGTCATATTCTGCGCGCTTGTTTTTGAACAATTCCCGGCGAATACGCTCACCTATCTGCCAATATAACAAAGTAAGCTCCGAATTGGCATACGAAGCCACGCGGCTACGAGCTGATTCGACTAAATGGCGAATATCTTCTACAATTCCAGCCTTTATCGAAACGAAACCCGATGTCTCCGGCCCGATAGGGAAGTGAGAAGCATATCTCACAATTATCTCCCATCTAAAAAAACACTCTAATTGGGACAGCTATTTTTCTCCTATTCTTTAAACATTACCTCTCGTCTATATTATTGAGCGGTAAGACCGCGCTGTAGGTTTCCAGTGTTCCCTTCCGTATGGTCGGCCATAGCTTCGACAATTTCAAGCCTACATGGCGCACTCATTATAACCTATCTGTAGTCTTGCTACTTCTTCGTCGTAGGCTTTTCTAAACTCGGGATTCTTCCGAAACTCTTCCTCAATATGTTGACTCACTGTTTTGGGAACCACTATTTTTTTCATAAAAACCACCTCTATTCTTTAAATATTTATTCTATCCTGGGGAATCTAATCTTACCTTCCTTATAACGCATTTAAAAATCAATCATCCTATTTCTTGCCTTTACCATATCCTCCCGGGAGACCGCAATTTTAGCCTTGACAAAGCATCTCCGCCAGGTTATATTTAGCAGTGAGCGGTAAGACCGCTGTAGGTTGTTTCAAGTGTTCCCTTCCGTATGGTTGGCCATAGCTTGAACAATACAAACTTACAGGGCACGCTCATTTTCATTTTAAGGCAGGTATAGGCTATCATACCTGCCTTTTTCGTTCCAGAAAACATCGAACCATTGCGTGTCACGCCTTTCATATTTTCTAAAAATCCCCCAGCAAAACATATCGGCTGCCTGCAGTCCTAAATTTTCATGCGATAGATGATGAAATATATCAAGCGGAACTTTTGGATCAATCCGGCTCTTTAGTTCTCTCATAATATAGGTATTGAATTCAGCAATTTCCAGCCTTGCTTTACTCTTATCTACAATAAGATAAATCCTCGTCCCTGCCTGTTGGAGCGGTATCTTTTCTATAGCAAGGCGCGCGACATAGTTATAAACCCGAGCCTTATCTTTGGCAAGATGAGCATATAGACGTTTTTTATTCAAAGTAAGCGAATAAATGCCGAATTCAATCCTTTTGCACTGATTATAGAAGAAACAGAGTATCTCCCCTGAAGTCTTTGAACCTTTTATCTCGGCAATAGTTTCCTTCTTGTAAAGTTTTCGTTTTAATGTGTGTTTAACAGAATTAATTAAGGCGCGATTTGCCATAACCCCTTTAATCGCTACAATCGTAATAGTAAAAAACTTAGACGGCTTCTTATTAACAAAGTCAAATCCCAAATCGCCACTTTCATCTAAATATAAAAACCACATAATAATATTCTCCGTTACTGTTACTCAACAAAAAACCTCCGCCCTGTTATGAGCGAAGGTTTGCGTTATTTTTCCCGCTTTTGAAAGACTGCGGGATCCGCTGTTGACGGAAAGTGGCAGTTCCCCCTTCTAACAATACCACTTTGAATATCACTATGTACCCTACTTTCTTAAAGTAGCACGTATATTCCTTTTGTCAACACTAAATTAAAAGATCGGTTTTGGGTACTGGGTTCTAGGTTCTGAAAAACTATAGGTAAAACTAAAGATAAAACATGTTACTCCTTGTCTCATGCTTCGTGCTTTATTTTTTCCCCAGAACCCAACACCCAGAACCCGTCTTTAAAATCTTAACGTCATCCCGTCCTGGGCGGCGAGCACGGTCATTCCGCAGCGTTCGGATAACTCGTCGGCGCAGCGGCGCGGGTCTTTTTTAAGCATACTCATACCGAAATGGGTGAGGATGGCGCGGCCGGGACGGCAATTCCGCAGGATTGTCTCCACGTCGGCAAGGCTGAAATGTTCTATGCCGGAGCGCGGTTCAGCCAGAACTACGGCGATGATCAACAGGTCCACCCCGCTGTAGAAAGCCTCCAATTCCCGGAAATAGCCGGTATCGGTCAGAAAAGCGACATTCCTGCCGCCGGCGGAAAATTTCAATCCGTAGGTCTCCGCAGGATGGCGATGGCGCATAGACGTGGAAAAATTAAAACCGGAGGCGCTGTAAGAACTCAACGCAGCTAACGTTTCTATGCGCTCCGGCGCGCCGCGCAGATATTCCAATATCACCGGGTCCCCGGAAATGGCGTCCGCGGGGCAGAACACCGCCCCTCTCTTCTGAAAACCTCCCTCGGTCATCGCCTCGATCATTACGTTGATATCCCCGGAGTGGTCGAGGTGGCGGTGGGTAAGGATAATGCCGTCCAGTTTGGCCGGGTTCAGTTTCGGCCTGCTGGAAGCGCAGCGCACCAGGCTGCCCGGCCCCGGGTCGATTAAAACATTCCTGCCTCCGGAATGCACCCAGATACCGCCGGAAGCGCGCAGCTGCCTGATCATCACGAAACGCGCCCCGGCTGTGCCGAGGAATTTTATATAATCGCCGTCCGCGCTCATTCCTTCTTTTTTTTCAGCCATAGACTGCTCAATTCTTCGTTTATGCGCTCGCGCTGGCCGTTAGTCACCGGGCGCTGCTCCTCTTTTTCCCTGTTATGCGGGCCTTTTTTAGGCCCGGCGGCGAGGAAATCCGCCGGATCCATTACCGCGGCGCCGCAGGCGCGCACTGCGGAAATTATCCTTCCGTCGGCGGAGACCACGCAGAAAGAACGCGGATGCGCGCTGGAGGCCACCCGCGAGATAATTTCGTCGTCGGCGCTGCGTCCGCCGGAAAAAACAACCTGGATTGAAGAATACGCCGGCTGCCGGCCGAAAGAAGGCGGGTATCCGTCGAAAAAAACCTCTACCCGGTTGGCGCTGCTGCCGCAAAGACGGCTGTTGACGATCAGAGAAAGTAGGGCATTACGCTCATCGGCCCCGCTGCCGGAAAAAGCCGGGTGCCTGACGACATTATAACCGTCGATAAGATAATGCCTGGACATAAGATAGAAAACTGGTGCTGGGTATTAGGTTCTGGGTTCTGGGAAAAATGAAGTTCCTCGGGTTTCAAGCCCGGGGTTTCTTTACTATTTATGCTAAATTTCTCCGAAGCAGTCCCTTTCTTTGTGCGGGGATACTTTTCCTTTCACCACACGCATTCATCCCCAGGTTTAAGCCTGCGTAGGAGAATAAAATCCGGTACGTGTTCTTAAGATAGTTGCCACGAACATATATCACGATTATTACATAATTCGTTTCTTTCAGAACCCAAAACCCAGCACCCAGAACCGATCTTTAAATAAATCGATACTCACAACTAACCACTCTATGCATTATTTAAGATCGATGCCCGTCAGGCGCTTATAAGCTTCAAGGTATTTCCGGCTGGTTTTTTCGATGATCTCCGGCGGTAAAGACGGAATACTATAAGGGGTTTTGTCCCAATCAAGGCCCTCGAGATAATCCCTGACGAACTGCTTATCAAAACTCGGCTGCGGGCCGCCGGGTTTGTACATATCCGCCGGCCAGAAACGCGAAGAATCCGGGGTAAGCACCTCGTCGATGAGAATGACATCTTCCCCGTCCACGCCGAATTCGAATTTAGTGTCGGCGATGATTATCCCCCTGCCGGCGGCATATTCTTCGGCGCGGCGGTATATGGAAAGGCTTAGTTCCTCCAGGCGGGCGGCGGTTTTTTCCCCCAGCAGGGCGCGCACATAATCCACGCTGACATTCTCATCGTGGCCGCTGTCTGCTTTGGTCGAAGGAGTGAAGATCGGACGCGGAAGTTTGTCGGATTCTTTCAATCCGGCCGGCAGTCTCACTCCGCAGATGGAGCCGGACTTTTTGTATTCTTTCCAGCCCGAACCGGAGAGATAGCCCCTGACGATACATTCCACCGGCAGCGGCTTTGTTTTCTTCACCAGCATCGACCTGCCGGACAATTCAGCGGCGTAGCGGCGCAGTTCAGGCGGATAGTCGGCGGTATCGGAAGAAATAAAATGGTGTTTGGTCACTTCCCGCAGGAAAGAGAACCAGAAACAGGAAACCGCCGTAAGCACGTTCCCCTTATGCGGGATACCTTCTTTTAAAATAACGTCGAAACAGGAGATGCGGTCGGTAGAGACCACCAGCAGACGGCCGCCGAGGTCATAAACGTCCCTCACTTTGCCGCGCCTGAACAAAGGCAGGTCTTTGAAATCGGTATACAATAAAACTTGCTCTTTCATCGCTCCTCCGGCACACCTACAGTTCTGTTTATGCCCCGGACTTCCCCCCGGACAGCCTTTTATGCAAAGCATAATATTCCTGCCATAATTCTTCGGGAAGATCGTCGCCGAATGTTTTGAAGAACTCCTTGATACCCTTGAGCTCTTGAAGCCAGTCTTTTCTATTGACCGCCAGCAGTTTCTTCATCGCTCCTTCGGCCAGGTTAAGCTTGGTCATATCTATATCCGTGACCCTGGGCAGATAACCGATCGGCGTCTTCTGGCAGCCCACCGTCCCGTTGCACCTGTCGAGTATCCACTCCAGCACGCGCAGGTTCTCCTTGTATCCCGGCCAGAGGAACTTCCCGTCTTTATCGGTCCTGAACCAGTTCGCGTGGAATATTTTCGGCGCCTTGGCCATTTTCTTCTCCATATCCAGCCAATGCCTGAAGTAATGCCCCATATTATACCCGCAGAACGGCAGCATCGCCATCGGGTCCCTGCGCACTTCCCCCTGTTTGCCGTATTGCGCAGCGGTCCGCTCCGAACCCATAGTGGCTCCGGCGAACACCCCGTGCCTCCAGTTGAAAGTCTCATATACCAACGGGGCCAGATGCTGCCTTCTGCCTCCGAAAATTATAGCGCTGATCGGCACCCCGTGATGATGTTCCAGCCTGAAGGTCGCGGAAGGACACTGCGCCACCGGCGTGGTGAAACGGCTATTCGGATGAGCCCCTAGCACGGGCTTGCCGTCGCCGTCGGCCATCCCCGGTTTCCAGGGCCTGCCCTGCCAGTCGATCCCGCATTCCGGGACCTCACCGTCGGCGCCTTCCCACCAGACCGTCCCGTCCGGTTTCAACAAAACATTGGTAAAAATAGTATTACGCCTGATCGTCTCGACCATATTCGGATTGGTCTTGCCGTTGGTCCCCGGGGCCACGCCGAAGAAGCCGGTCTCCGGATTGACCGCCCATAACGAACCGTCCGTATCCACGCGCATCCAGGCGATATCGTCGCCGACCGTCCAGACGCGGTAGCCTTTGCGCTTCAGCCCTTCAGGAGGAATAAGCATTGCCAGATTGGTCTTGCCGCAGGCGCTGGGGAAAGCCGCCGCGATATATTGGATCTGCCCGTTAGGACGTTCAATACCCATTATCAGCATATGTTCGGCAAGCCATCCTTCTCTTTTAGCCATATGGCTGGCGATACGCAAAGAAAGGCACTTCTTGCCCAGCAGCACATTGCCGCCGTATCCGGATCCCACGCTCCAGATAGCGTTGTCCTCGGGAAAATGCAGTATCAGCCTTCTGTCTATATTAAGGTCCGCCTTGGAATGCAGGCACTTGGTGAACTCGCGGTTCTTCCCCAGGAACTTCAATACCGAATCCCCCACCCGGGTCATAATCATCATATTCAAGACCACGTAGATGGAATCCGTGAGTTCCACGCCCACTTTGCTGAAAGGGGAACCCACCGGCCCCATAGAAAAAGGAATAACGTACATCGTGCGTCCGGACATCGCGCCGTGGAAAATACCGCGCGCCTTATCGTAAGCCTGCTGCGGCGGCATCCAGTTGTTCGTCGGCCCCGCGTCGTGCTGTTTACGGGTGCAGATAAAAGTAAGATGTTCCGTGCGCGCCACGTCGTTGGGATTAGTGCGGTGCAGAAAACACCCTGGAAGCGTCTTGGGATTAAGCGGCATAATTTCCCCGATAGCCACGGATTTATTCTCCAGAGCCTTACGCTGCTCCGGACTGCCGTCTATCAAAACAATGTCGTCCGGATTGCAAAGCCCGGCCATTTCCGCCACCCAATCGTTAAGCCCCTTATGCTCAGAAATAAATTTTGCCATGTCTTTTAGCCTCTCTTCATTAAGTACTTATGCACCGAATCGGCCGCTACCGCCGCTTCACCGCAGGCGTTCACCACCTGGTAAAGGCTCTTGCTCACGCAATCGCCGCAGGCAAAAACGCCTTCACGGGAAGCTTCCATACGGCAACCCGTGATTATAAAGCCTGAAGCGTCGGTTTTCAACTGATTATTTAGAAAAGCGGTATTCGGCTCTATGCCTACGAAAATAAACACGCCGTGACAAGCGAGAGAACTCTTTCCTCCGTTGACGGTATCTTTAATTGACACCGATTCGACGCGGTTCCGGCCGTTTATTTCTTCAAGCACCGTGTTATAAAGGAACTTCAGGCGGCTTTGCGAGCGGGCCTTTTCCTGGAGTATCTCCGCGGCGCGCAATTCCGAACGCCGGTGGACCACGGTCACGCTGGAGGCGTAATTGCAGAGAAAAATAGCTTCCTCCAGCGCCTTATCCCCGCCCCCGACAACAATCACGTCTTTACCGCGGAAAAACGGGGCGTCGCATGTCGCGCAATAAGATACTCCCCTGCCGGTCAATTCCGGCTCGCCTTTTATTCCCAGCCTTTTAGAAGCTGCCCCGCTGGCGATGATCAGGCATCTGGCGCTGCGCGCGCCTTCGGAAGTCTCCAGGCTCACCCCCTGCTCCGTAAAAGCGATACCGGTAACTTCGCCAGTCTCAAAAGATACGCCGGTATCCGCGGCCTGGCGCCGGAAATTCTCCATCAACTCCGCGGTCCCTATCCCACCGGGAAATCCGGGATAATTTTCTATGGTCGCGGAAAGAAGTATCTGTCCGCCCGGGCCGGATCTTTCCAGCACCAGGGTGTTCATCCTGTAACGTCCGGCGTAAAGGGCGGCGGTCAAACCCGCGGGCCCCGCGCCTAAAATGATCAAATCATACACGGTTTGCCTCCGTAAATGGAACTCCCCCGGCTGATCCTCCGGCGGAATCTATCCTGAACGTATCCGACTTTGCTCACCATTAAAACTTGTCGAAGGACTCATGACAAGCGCCCGGGGTTTCTCTGTTACTTGAACGAAATTCCTCCGAAGCAGTCACCCTCTTTGTTCAGCGCTACCTTCCCGTTTCTCCAGCTCATTCATCCCCAAACTTAAGCCTGCGGTTTTCTGCGTAGGAGAATAATGTCTCGGCCATAAACGAACTGCGCACCAGCGGTCCGGAAAATACCGCCTTGAAACCCATCTCTCTTGCCGTCATTCCCCATTCTTCGAAAGATCCCGGGGTTATGAACTCGGCGGCCGGCGGAGAATCCTTAGAGCAGGGAAGATACTGTCCCAGGGTCAGGATATCGCAGCGCGCTTCCCGGAGCATACGCAAAGCCTCCAGGACTTCCCTTTCTTTTTCGCCCATTCCCAGCATAAGCGAAGACTTGGTCAATATCTTGGGCCTGCGTTCCTTGATCCTTCGCAAAAGGGAAAGAGAGAAAGAAAAATCGCTGCCGGGTTTTACGCGGTTGTATAGCGCGGGAACGGTATCCAGGTTATGCCCGATCACCTCGGGCATCTGTTCCAGCACGGTTTCCAGCGCGGAGAAAGAGCGTTTAAGATCGGGGACCAACAATTCCACGCGAATGCCTTGCGGCAGTTCCCTCAGGCGCTTTACGGTTTCGGCGAAGACGGCGGCCCCTCCGTCGGGCAGATCATCCCTGGTCACGGAAGTGATCACCGCATATTTCAGGCGCAGACGGCGCACAACAGCGCTGACGCGGACCGGCTCAAGGCTGTCCTGAAAAACGCGATCCCCGCCATCCCGGGAACGCCCGGACATATTGCAGAATCCGCAGCCCCTGGTGCAATTCTTTCCCAGGATCAGGAAAGATAACTGCCTTTTTGAAAAACAAACTCCTGCGTTCGGGCAGGCCGCCTCCCTGCAGACGGTATTCACCTCTAATTCGTCAAGCGCAGCGAGGAACCCGGCAGCGCCCGCTCCGGGCAAAGGCTGACGCAGCCATTCAGGTAATCTATCTCTCATCCGGAAGACTTTTAAAGTAACCGGCAGACCTGTCGTAAGTCTTTTCCGCCTCCGGAGAGAAGAAACAGCCGGGCAGTTCTTTTCTGGCGCGATGGTAAGCCACGCACTCGCAGCAGATCCCCTTGCGGCCGCACCCCGGATAACTACAACCGCAATTTTCGCTGTTCCGCTCCCGATTCCCGCACGTCTTCATTCCCGGCCCTCCGGTAAAGTTCCGCCAGTTTCTTCTTCAGACGCACTTTATCCAGCAAAGAAGCATAATCGACTATCATCCTGCCCTTAAGATGGTCTATTTCGTGTTGAAAAACGCAGGCCAGCAGGCCTTCCGCGGCGACCGTTACCGGATTGAATTCATGATCCAGCGCCTTAAGAATGATCTTCTTCGCGCGCTTGACTTTTACGGACACGCCCGGGAGACTAAGGCACCCCTCCTCTATCGCCTGACGGCCTTCCCTGCGGATTATCCTGGGGTTGATCAATTTATATAAGCCGGTGCCGATGTCGACGACTATCAAAGATTCGCCGCAGCCGATCTGCGGAGCGGCCAGGCCTATGCCTGAATGTTCGTACATAAAACGCGCCATCGCGCTCAATAGTTCGCGATGCCTCGCTTCCGGCGCCTTTACGGCAGCGGCTTTTCTGCGCAGCACGGCGCTTCCGTAGATCTTAATCTCTAATTCTGTTTTGCCCATCGACATTCACGATTATCGGTTTTGCCTGCCTGGCGGCCGCGTCCTCCAATGACACATAAGTGACGATGATCACCGTGTCCCCCACCACCGCGCTGCGCGCCGCCGGCCCGTTAAGACAGATCACTCCCGATCCCCGGCCTCCCGCTATGGCGTAAGTCTCCAGGCGCTGGCCGTTATTAAGGTTCAAAACCTCGACTTTTTCATGAGGGATGATATCGGCCTTTTCCATAAGCAGGCTGTCTATAGTAATGCTGCCCTCGTAATTAAGATTGGCCTCGGTAACGCGCGCCCTGTGTATTTTTGATTTCAATACTGTTCTCAACATTTAAACCGTCTCCTCTTCAGCCGCGCCGCGCCAGGCCGTATGTCTGGCGGGCGATCATCAATTCCTCGTTGGTAGGAATGACCATTACCGCCGGTTCCCTGCGCAATGCCGCGAACGTGCCGCGGCAGATATCCCTGCGGACATTCTCTTTATTCTCGCCGATACCGCCGGTAAATACAAGAGCGTCGCAGCCGCCGAGTACGGCGATGTAGGCGCCGATATATTTCTTGACCCTGTAACAGAACATCTTCACGGCCAATGCGGCGCGTTTATCGCCTCCCGCCGCCGCTTTATCCAGGTCCCGCATATCGTTGCTTATCCCGGAGACTCCTTTGAGCCCGCTCTTTTTATTCAAAAGGTCCTCGACCTGCTGCAGGTCCAGGCGTTTCTTACGCATCATATAAGTGACCAGCGCCGGGTCGATATCGCCGCACCTGGTACCCATCAACAATCCTTCCAGAGGAGTGAATCCCATACTGGTATCAACCGACCTGCCGCCGTCTATCGCGGCGATACTGCAGCCGTTGCCGAGATGACAGGTGATGATCTTCAGCCCGGAAAGTTTCCTGCCGAGCCGGGCCGCCGCTTCCGCGGCCACGAATTCATGGCTGGTGCCGTGAAACCCGTATTTGCGGATCCCCAACCTGGGATAATATTCATAAGGCAGTCCGTACATATAAGCGTGATCGGGCATACTCTGGTGAAAAGCGGTATCGAACACCGCCGCCTGTTTTACGCCCGGCAGCAGCCTGCGGCAGGCGGTTATGCCGGCGAGATTGGCGGGATTATGCAGCGGGGCTATCGCGCTGCACTTCTTGATCTTGGCGATCACGCCGCTATCGATCATTACGGGCTTGCGGAAACTCTCCCCGCCATGCACCACCCTGTGCCCGATAGCGTCCACCGCCGGCAGTCCTTTGAGTATCTTCTTCAATCCCGAGAAATGATCGGGTATGTCAGAACCATCTTCACCTATATGCTCCATCACGCCTTTCAGCAAGGACTCTTCCGAAGGCATATCGAACACCCTGTATTTTATCGAAGAACTGCCGCTGTTGATGACCAGTATTTTCATTATTCGGCCCTCAGCGCGGTAACCGCGGCACAATCCACGATATCCTCGGCTGAACAGCCGCGGGAAAGATCGCTGCAGGGTTTCGACAATCCCAGCAGTATCGGGCCGAGCGCCCTGGCTTTTGCCAGGCGCTGGGTAAGTTTATAAGAAATGTTCCCGGCGGAGAGGTCGGGAAAGATCAGGATATTGGCTTTGCCGGCCATAGGATTACCGGGGGATTTTATACGCGCCACTTCGGGCACGATAGCCGCGTCCACCTGCAGTTCGCCGTCCGCTTCCAGCTGCGGGGCCTTCGCTTTCAGTATTTTCAACGCCTCCACCATCTTCTCCACCGACCTGCCCTTGGCCGACCCCTTGGTGGAATAACTTAAGAGGGCCACGCGCGGGGGCATATCCAGGATCCTGCTGCCGAGCTCGGAAGCCGCCAGGGCGATAGAAGCCACCTGTAATGCGTCGGGATCGGGAATAACTCCGCAATCGGCATAGATGAACAGTCCGTTCTGCCCGTACTCGCAATCCGGAACGTCCATAATGAAACAGCTGCATGCCAGGCCGATATGTTTATCCACTCCCAGGCAAAGAATGGACGCCCTGACCATATCCGGGGTGGTATGCACCGCTCCGGCGACAAAACCGTCAGCCTGCCCGGCCCTGGTTTCCATTGCCGCGTAATAAAGCGGGTCTTCGAATATCCTGCGCGCCTCTTCCGGGATCATCCCCTTGGCCTTGCGCATCTGAAAAAACTCTTCCGCGTATTTCTCTTTCTTCTCCCGGTCTATCTTATCCGGAGTCAGAAGAACGGCGCGCGCTATTCTTTCAGCGTTGAGCATCGCGGCGGCCTCCTGCGTGCGTTTATCCTCGTATTCCGGCAAAAGTATCAGCTTGTCGGCCGCCCCGGCTTTTTCGCGTATCCTCAAGATGGAATTCATCGCTACATTCCTTTCAATATACCTTCCATATCCACATTTTCCTTTATCAATCTCACCACTTCCTCGATCTTATTCCGGTCGCACGGGCGTATTTTTATCGTCATATCGTGTATACGCGAAGCTACGTTATAAGTATCTGTTTTCGCCAGCAATACCGGGATACGGGCCCTGGCAAGCAGGTCCATAATCGAAGGATCCGGCACTATCCCTCCGGAAAGTATTATCCCGGAAATGCGCAGTTTCTCTTTTTCGTCGTCCCTGACGCAGCCGAGCGCTGTCATTATCACGTCCTCCCGGTCTCCGGAGGTGATCAGCAGGCTGTCATCCTCGATATACCTGATGATATTCCGGGGCGTCATTGTCCCGACGATGATCTTACGTATATAAACTTCGATATGCTCCCTGCCGCAAAGGAGCTCGAAATCGCTTTCTTCCAGGATCTGTTCGATGCTGGGATAAGACAGCAGCGGGGTATACGGCAGGACGCCGAGCACCTTTATCCCTTTACGTTCGAGCCCTTTTTTCACCAGCGTCTTGACCTTGTCCAGCTTTTCCGGCAGGACCTTATTGATTATCACGCCGATGACCTTGACGCCTTCTTTATCGAACAGCGCTTTGTTCAGGATGATCTCGTCTATCGGCCTGCCCACGCCTCCGGAAGAAATGATCACCGCCTTGGAACCGAGCATCCTGGCTACCGCGGCGTTCGAGTGGTCGAAGACCGACCCCACTCCGGCGTGCCCGGTGCCCTCGATGATCACTATATCCTTGTCCCTGGAGACCCTGCGGAAGGCGTCCTTGATCCGCCTGGAGATCGCGGCACCGTTAGGCTTGACGATATAATTCTCGGTGAACCCCCGCTCCACGGCGATCGGGCTCATATCTTTTATCCCGCTTTTTATGCCGCAGACCTCCTCCAGCAGCAGAGAGTCCTCATCGATCTTAAAACCGTCCTCTTCCAGATAACGCTGCCCGATAGGCTTAATGAACCCCACGCCGTTGAACCTGCGCTGGAAGTTACAGACAAGACCAAGGCTGGCCGTGGTCTTGCCGTCGTTCTGCTGGGTGGCGGCAATAAAGATTTTTCTCATCGCAAAACCCGCGGCTGACCTTAACCGAGGTATCCCTCGATTTTTCGTTTAAGTTCGGACTTGCCGAGCGCGCCGACGACCTGTTCCATCACGCGGCCGTTACGGAAAAATATCAGGGTGGGTATGGACATTATCCCGTACTTAGTCGGCGTGCGGGAATTGTCGTCGATGTTCATCTTCACGAACTTGATCCTGCCGGAGAACTCCTTCTCAAGTTCCTCGATCACCGGGCCGAGCATCTTACAGGGGCCGCACCAGGGCGCCCAGAAATCCACCAGCACCGGCAAAGTCGACTCAAGCACCTCACTCTGGAACGCGTCGTCGTTAATATTCACGGGAAATATCTCCTTTGCATTAAGGTTAAAATAGGGGAACTAATAGGAAGCCGGACAAACCACGCCGGTATAAGGCTCTACTGCCGTAAAATATCATAAATCGGGCGGTTTTTCAAGTATTTTGTCCGTTGACGCGGCGGGCGAGATCGGGTATGGGGATCTTTACCGGCAGCCGCGAACGGAAGGCTTTGTTACCGCTAATAAAACGCGCGGCGGCGGCTGAAGGAACGCCGTTGTCTACCAGATGCGGGGTTAGTAGAATAACCAGTTCTTTACGGTTGTGCTCCTGGGAGCGGCTCCGGAAAAAAACGCCCAGAAAAGGGATATCCCCCAAAAACGGGACCTTCTTGACCGTCAGAGACTTCTCATCGCTGTTCAACCCGGCGATCAACAGAGTAACGCCGTCTTTAAGCATAACCGTGGTCTCCGTTTCCGAGGTGCTGACAACCGGGACCTGCGTAACTTTGCCCTCGGCGATAATGTCTTCCCTGCGCGAAGAACTCACTTCCGGATGGATACGCATAGTCACATAGCCTTCGCTGTTGACAAAAGGAGTAACGAAAAGTTTGATCCCGACATCAAGAAAATTGACGTTCTGGGCGGAGATGCTGTCGTCGCTCTCGAGCACGGATATGGAGGAAGTTATATACGCGTCTTTAGTCCCCACCATTATCTTCGCCTGCTCGTTGTTGAGCACCATTATACGCGGGCTGGAAAGTATGCGCACTCTGCCGATAGTGCGCAACATATCGATGACCGCTTTATACTGTCCCGGTTCTCCCGGCGTGACCGGCGGCGTGCCCATTACCAGCCGGTTTGCCGTGCCTATCGGCAGCTGTCCGGTAACGCGGAAATGCTTGTTTATCCAATAGTCCCAATCCACGCCCATCTCGAATTTATCTTCCGGGCTGACCTCGATGATCTGAGCGTCGATCAGCACCTGCCTGGGTTTTTCGTCGAAGGCCGCGATCAACTCCGCGATCTCCGACACCCGCTTCGGATAATCGGTGACCGCGATCTTGTTGCTCTCCTCGTCAACACGTAAAGAACCGCAGCCGGGAGTAAGACGGTCCTGGATCTTGGCCGAAAGCTTGGCGGCGCGCGCGAAACGCAAAGAAAACACCCTGGTTTCCGTGCCGGGAATATCGGCCTTGTCGATATAACTCAACATTTCCGACAATTTAGCCGGATTATCGATAAGTATCAATGTATTCGAAACACTCTCCGCGATCACTTTCCCCTGAGGGGATTTAACCTGACTGAGGAACTCCACCAGCCCCTTGGCGGAAGCGTATTTCAGTTTTACTGTCCCGGATCTTAGTCCTGAATTATAGCGCTCCCCGTGCAGCACCTCGTATTCCCTCTGCGTAAGCACGCGGCATATTCCGTTTTCTTTCTCGCAGGCCAGATCGTTAGACATAAGGATCAGCTCGAAAGCGGCTTCAGGGTCCACATCTTTGACAAAAAGCGTGACTTTGCCGCGCACTCCGCTTCCGATGACAATGTTCAACCCGGCTTTCTCCGCGACAACCTGTAAAGCCCCGGCGATATCCACGTCGTTCATTTCAAGCGAGATCAACCCGTTTTCCCGCGTTTCCCGCCCCGGAACGGGCGCAGCGTGACAAACCCCGGAAACGCATAATAACACCGCGGTCATCTTACAAAGAAAGTTCATAAACTCTCTCTCCCTTTAGCAAAAAAGCTTTTCCTTTCATTACGCGCTCCAGGCGGAATCCGTTAATATACTGTCCCGGGTAAAGACGGTAATTCTTCCCGGCCGCGCAATCCTCCACAAAAGCCACCGGTTCTCTGCCAAGGATTATGCCGGTGAGTTTTATCCCGGGGAGCCCGCTTTGATCTCCATTTACGGACTGGAACCGCTCATCCGCGGCTGTCTGTGCCCGGTCAGAAACGCGTCCGTGGCCATCAAAAAATAAACTTTTCCCTTCTCCGGGATAAACATTGCTCCGGAGCATTGAGACAGTTTCAGAAAAAAGCTCACCGCCCTTCAATTTCTCTTGCGCCGCTCCGGGAATATTTTTTAAAGCGGAAAACGAGAAACCGGCTTTAAGCTGATCTCCGCCGCCCGGCAGGACGTCGATACGCGCTTTGTTTATAGTGAAAATAAACAGGGAATTCTCAACCGCGGAGATAAATGCCAGTATTTCCTTCTCGCCGCCTGTTGTCTCCGTTTCCAGATTAACCGTTTCCGCGCGTCTTTCCGGGGCTGAAGCGCGCATCGAGACCACTTTAACGCCGCAGCCGTCGGCCAGACGGTTGATCTCCCCGGCAGCGGCCATGGCGTAGGATTGAATGTTGTCACTATCCCAGGGCATCGCTCTATAATCAACGCCTGCCGGCCGGAGATCGCCCGGGGACTTTTCCTGAACGGAGAGTAAAGATCTCAAAATAAGCGAGCGTTCCTGCAAAAAAAGCCTTTTCTGCCTTGCCGCGGCATACCCTAAGATAAAATACCTGACGCAAACCGCGGAAAGCAAAACCGCGATGAGACAAAGGAACAGACAGAAATTACGCGCAGCGATCACTTTAGCGTCTTTATCCATTCCGCCCTGAAGAGAACTTCTCCGTTTCCCAGCTTACCGGCAATATTATCCGCGCTCTTTATCGTCAGTTCACCCGGCTTCCACGCCCCGAAAACCGGATTATCACCGGCGGCCGGAATAAATCCTTTCAACGCATCCAGCCCGTTTTCCCTGCCCTGGAGCATCAAACGTTTATCACGCTCATAGATCAGCTTATCCAGCACTATCCTGTTTTTCGCGGCCGCTTCGCTTATATAGAACAATCCGCGCGATAAACTGCCTTCTTGCCTGCGTGCGCGTTCGCTTAATTCGAAAATCCTGCTTTTGAGCCCGAGCAGCGGCAATGCCGCCGTCTCCATTTCCTTAATAGCCGCGGCTATCTTCCGCGCCTGCTCCGATTCCGCGGCAGCAAGAAAACCATACCGGAAAGAGAAGAACGCGCTCAAGGCCGCGAGGGATCCGATAAATACCGCGGCCAGCCGCTGTAGTTTGTTGACCTTTCTTTTTATCTTGATCTCCGGAAGAGAAAAATCACCGGCTTCGCGATGATCCTGCAGACTCAAGCCGATAAGCGCGGCGTACGAAATATTCTTTTTCCGTTTACTCCCGCTGCGGGTCAGATCGCGGGCCCCGGAAAACAAAGCCGCATACGACAGTAAATGCACCCGCAGCCCTATACGCCGGGAAAGTTCACGCGCCGTATCCCTTTGCCCGCGCGTCGCCCCCGGACCCATCAGGTAAATATCAGTTATCCGGCCGCGCTCGATCTCCCTGGAACAGTATTCCAGCATAGCGCTGGTCTCCGTTGAGAGGGCCCCGAAGTAATTTCCCTGCTGATTAACGGTGAAACTACGGGTATAAACCAGCCTGCCGTTCTTTATGAACGCCGCCTCCCATGCCCCCGCTAATGATACCAGGACCAGTGACCCGCCCGTTCTCTTAACGCGTAAGCTCCCGAAAGCACCGGCTATTCCCTGGCTGGAAAGAAAAAAACTGATCTTGTCCGGGGGGACAAAATGAAAAAGCCGGTAGTAACGCGCGATATCGGCGCGGCTGGTTGCCATAAGGCTTACCAGCGCCCCGCCTTTTTTATCCAGAGTTATTATTTCATACGCCGAGACAACTTCATCCTCGGGCAGGAACATAAGCCTGCCGGCGTGCAAACGGCTGGCTTGCGCTATTTCACGGCGGGAATTGGAAGGGATCTTCAGGTGTTTCCAGGTAACCCGGCTCCTGGGCAAAGAAATGATCAGGCGTTCCGGCGCTCGGGGAATGAATTTATTTATGGCGGATTGTATATTTAAGGAGAGTTCCCGGTCGCCGGCACCGGCAGGCAGGCGTTTCTCGGCCAATAGACAACAAAACTTTTTACGGCTCCGTCCGGACGAGAAACCGGCGATCTTCAGGCAGGAGTCTTCTATCTGACAGATAAGAAACCCGGCTGTATTTATTTTCAAGCAGTCTTGGGAATGAATACTCCCCGGACTGAAGTCCGGGGTTTCTTTCCTGAATTATCACCCGCCACTGAAACTTTGGCGAGGTTAATCTTTGCGCATTCATCCCGAAACTCCTATACCCACTTTTAAGGCATTCGGGAATTCTGCGCTCCGATTAAAGTTAATTCACCCATCGCAGCCTATTAAATTGTTTATACAATCAAAAACCGCTATTGTCAAGGATAGAGAAGACCGGTAACCCGTTTACTTTCCGGGAGTTGAAAAAATAGGATAACGGACAGAAGGAACGCGGTAAGAGCCGGGTCTTTCAGGAGGATTGTTCTATAAAGCAGACCGTGTCGCCCACGTTGAGCGTATCGCCGCATGATACTTTGAGTTCGCCGATCTTTCCCGGGCAGGGCGCGGGGAGATTGAAGGCGGCTTTGTCCGCGGTCAGTTCGATCAGGTCAGCGTCTTTGGCGATATCTTCACCAGGACGGCAATAGATGAACGTGACCCTGGCTTTCTCGATGCCCGCGCCGAGATAAGGGACTTTTACTTCTATAAGCATTTTCGGATCTCCTCTGTTCGTATTCCCTGCGGCCAGAAGACTTTCATAAAAGACTGTAGCAGGACCGTTACCATCCCGGCGTAATCGCAAGCTGCCGCCTGCGGCGCTTCATCCTCCAGACAGGTCATCTTTATGTCCATACCGCAGGGCCTGATCAATGAATAAGCGAGCATATCCTCTTTGCGGATGTTGACAGACAATCCGTGGAAAGAGACCCAGCGGCTGAAAGCCACTCCGATGGAACATATCTTGCGGTTTCCGGTCCAGACACCGGGAAACCCCTCTTTGCGTCCGGAATCGACCCCGAACCCGGCAAGAAAAACGGTCACGCACTCTTCCAGCCGGCTGATGAACCAGCCGATATCTCTCTTCAGGCAGCAAAGGTTAAAAACCGGATAAACCGTGATCTGCCCGAGGCCGTGATAGGACACTCCTCCGCCGCGATTCACCTGACGGACACTTATATTCATACCTTTAAGAGTTTGATAATCGGCCAGGATATCAGAGGCCCGGTGGGCTGTGCCGCAGGTAATTACAGGCTGGTGGGAACAGAAGATCAGAGAATGCACTCCGGGGCTGTCCAGCGAAGCAGACAGACATTCCTTCTGCACCCGCACGGCGGGATCAAAAGGGACCGGTCCGAGATTTATAACGCGCAGCATTCCTTCCATAAGGTCAATCCTCCGGATATTGCCGGGGCAAAATCCTGGTTTATCCCTTACCTAAAGCGCCATTCCCGAAAAAAGTTTCTTCAATCCCTCCGCCGAGGCGCGTAACTTATCGTTTTCCCGCGCGTCCAGTTCCAATTCTATCACTTCCTGCACGCCCGAACGCCCGATGCGGCAGGGAACGCCGATACATACCCCGCGCAGTCCGTATTCGCCTTCCAGCATCACGGAAGCGCCTCTGACCCTCCGGGTATCCAAAGCGATGATCTTCACCAGATCGCATATCGCCGCCGAAGGCGCGAAGAAAGCGCTGCCGTTCCCGAAGTAAGAAACTATCTCCTGGCCGCGGCCCACGGTGCGTTTCACGGCTTCTTCGATAGCGGGAGCATCGAGCAGCCCGGGCAACGGGTTGCCGTCTATGGTGGTAAAGCGCGGCAAAGGTATCATCCCTTCTCCGTGGCTGCCGATCACGCAGGCGTTAATAGCGGAAGCCGGGACATTCAAACGTTCCGACAATATATTTGCGAAACGGGACGCGTCCAAAGTCATCCCCATACCCAGGACCCTGTTACGGCTGAAACCGGTGACCCGCAGCGCCAAAGCGGTCATCAGATCAAGCGGATTGGTGACGATGATCAGTATTGCGCCGGGAGCGGATTCCTTTATTTTCAGGCAGGCTTCTTTCAATATCGCGGCATTCTTGTTCAAAAGATCTTCGCGGGTCATTCCCGGTTTGCGCGCCAGCCCGGCGGTGAAAACCACGATATCCGAACCTGCGACGGCGGAGATATCCCCGGTGCCGCGGACAACGCTGTCGTACATCAGCACGTTCCTGGCGTCGTTTATGTCAGCGGCCTTGCCTTTTGCCGTCCCGTCGGCAATATCCACCAGCACGACGTCCCCCAGGCGCTCCTGCGCTATGCGCATCGCCGCCGTGCCGCCCACATTCCCGGCCCCTATAACGGAAATCTTCATCTATTGATTTTCCTTCATCGCGGCGATGACCGCGTCTGCCATCTGCGCCGTACCCACGCTCGACGGATCGTTCCTGTCGGCTTTCAGGTCGTAAGTGACATTCCTGCCTTCGGCGATCACCTGCCTGACAGCTTTCTCCAGTTTGCCGGCGGCGGCATCCTCTTTCAGATGACGGAGCATCAGCACGCCGGAAAGTATCATCGCCGTGGGATTCACCTTGTTCATTCCCGCGTATTTAGGGGCGGAACCGTGCACCGCCTCGAAAACCGCGTATTCCTCACCGACGTTTGCGCCCGGGGCCACGCCGAGCCCTCCGACCAGCCCGGCGGCCAGGTCGGAAAGAATGTCCCCGTAAAGATTAGGCAGCACCAGCACGTCGTAATTACGCGGCCGCTGCACCAGCTGCATAGACATATTGTCCACTATCGCCTCTTCGAATTCCACCCTGCCTTCGTACTCGCGCGCGACATCCCGCGCTGTCTTCAGGAAAAGCCCGTCGGTAAATTTCATAATGTTCGCCTTATGCACCGCGGTCACTTTCCTGCGGCCGTATTTCAAGGCGTATTCGAAAGCGTAACGCACGATGCGCTGCGAAGCGAAACGCGAGATCGGCTTGATGGATATCCCGGAATCAAGGCGTATTTTCTTACCCGAGGCGGCGGTTATCCGGGCTATCATCTCCAGGGTTTCCTGCTTGCCCTCCTCGAATTCTATCCCCGAATAAAGGTCCTCGCTGTTTTCGCGCACGATCACCAGGTCGATGCCGTCAAAGGCGCTACGCACGCCGGGGCACGAACGCGCCGGCCTGACGCAGGCGTAGAGGTCCAGCGCCTGGCGGATGGCCACATTCACCGAGCGGAACCCCCCCCCGATAGGAGTGATGATCGGGCCCTTTAAAGCCACTTTGTTTTTCTTCACCGAATCCACTACCGACTGCGGAAGCACCTCGCCGTATTTTTCGTAAGCTGCCTGGCCGGCGATGACCGTTTCCCAATCTATTTTTACTCCGGCCGCATCGATACACCTGCGCGCCGCTTCGCTTACTTCCTGGCCTATCCCGTCGCCGGGTATAAGAGTAACTGTATACTTCATAACGACTGACCTTTCTATATTGATTTCCCGTCCAACGGCTACGGTAACGAAGCCCGTATCGATGTGGGGACACGGTAACGTGTTAAAACCGTAACCGATAGACGATATTCAATCTAAGACATTCGGGATTTCCGGGCTACGATCAAACCTTGAATCCCCCGTATTTCTTATAGTAATTGACCAGTCCGCCTTCGCTCAACAATGTCTGCATAAAAGCAGGGAAAGGTTTGATCCTGGTTTCGCTGTTCTTGGTGAGATTCCTGAGAATACCCGCATCCAGGTCTATGCTTAAGGCGTCTTTTTCGTCTATCCCGGAGGTATCCACCTCGATCAACGGCAGCCCGATATTGAACCCGTTACGGTAAAAGATCCTGGCGAAAGATTTGGCCAGCACCGCGACTATGCCGCTTTCCCTGATCACCAGCGGCGCCTGCTCGCGCGAAGAGCCCATCCCGAAATTCCCCCCGGCCACGATCACGGAGGCCCCCGGCTTGATTTTGGAAGGGAATGCAGGATCTATATCCTCCATTATATGCTTGGCGAGTTCCTTCATATCGGTAATGGCGAATTTATATCTGCCGGAGATGATAAAGTCCGTATTTATGTTATCCCCGAGTTTGATCGCTTCGGCATTAAACTTCATTTTTACTCCTCTTCGTGCGCCTATGCCGCCGCACAGAGCAATTGAACAATAGACAAAGAAACCCAATTGCGTTCTAATTTCCTATTGCTCTATTGTTCAAAAACTTAGTTGAATTATAGCTGCCTGAATTCTTCCGGGTTCTTTACCTTCGAAAGCGCGGTCTCCAGGCTGATCAGCCCTTGCTGAAAAATATTCTTCAGGGACTTATCCATAGTGTGCATACCGTGCTGGCTGCCGGTCTGCAGCAAAGTAGGTATCTGCTCTATTTCCTGTTCCCTGACCAGGTTCCTGATAGCGGGAGTGCCGGTAAGCACCTCGGTAGCCACCACCCTGCCTTCTCCGGAAGCAACCGGAAGCAAAAGCTGGGAAACTATCCCCTGGATACAATCCGATAACTGCAGACGGACCTGTTGCTGCTGGTAGGGCGGAAATACGTCGATGATCCTCTGTATCGTCTGCGGGGCGTCCGGGGTATGCAGAGTAGCCAATACCAGGTGCCCGGTTTCCGCGGCGGTAAGAGTAGTGGATATAGTTTCCAGGTCGCGCATTTCCCCCACCACGATCACGTTGGGGTCCTGGCGCAGGGCGTGCTTCAATGCGTTGGCGAAGGAATGCGTATCGCTGTATACCTCGCGTTGTTTGATGACGCTCTTCTTATTTTTATGAATGAATTCTATCGGGTCTTCGATGCATATAATATGCGCTTCCCGCTCGTTGTTGATCAAATCGATCATCGCGGCAAGCGTAGTGGTCTTTCCCATACCGGTAGGGCCGGTGACCAGCACCAGTCCGTTCGGCCTGCGCGCGAGTTCCATCACTATGGGAGGAAGCCCCAGGTCGTCGAAAGTGGGGATCTTCAGCGGGACACGGCGGAAAGCCGCTTCTACGGAGTTTTTCTGCAGATGCACGTTGACCCTGAAACGGTCCATCCCCGGGAGGGACAACGAAAAATCAAGTTCCAGGTCCTTCTCGAACATCTCCTTCTGGGGGTTGCTCAAGACGGAATAGATCATCCGCTTTGTCTCCTGCTTATTCAAGAGAGCAAGCCCCGTGCGGTAAAGTTTGCCGTCTATGCGCAGTATGGGAGGCTCATTCTCCGTAATGTGCAGGTCGGAAGCGCGTTTCTCGATACATAACAGCAGGAGCTCATTGATTTCCATCAATTACCTCCGTTTCACAAATACTTTCTGGGGTCTGCTATCCTGCCCTCCAGGGCGGAAGCCGCCGCCAGTACCGGCGAGCCCAGATAAATGAACGCGTTCGGATTTCCCATTCGGCCTTTGAAATTGCGGTTTGCCGTCGAGATCACCTTCTCCCCGTCGGCCGGAATGCCGTTATGCGTACCCACGCACGGACCGCATCCCGCGACGACCACCGCGGCCCCGGCCGCGACAAAATCTTCGATAATGCCTTCTTTAAGCGCTTGCATATATATCTCCCGCGAGGCCGGAGCTACAATAAGCCTTACGCCTTTAGCGACGCTCCGTTTCCTAAGCACCGCAGCGGCCGCGCGCAGATCGTCAAGCCGGCCGTTAGTGCAGGTGCCGATGAACGCTTCCTCTATCTTTATCCCTTTCACTTTCCCCACCGGGACCGCGCTGTCGACGCTGTGCGGCAGGGAAACCTGCGGCTCAAGTTTGGAAACATCGTACTCCAGAACCTGCGCGTAGCGCGCGCCTTTATCCGGGCTCAAGCGCCTGATACGGGAAGCGGGGACTCCCCTGGTCTTGAACCAGGCGACGGTTTTGGCGTCTATCGGCATCAGGCCGGCCTTGGCGCCCATTTCAACCACCATATTGGAAATGGTCATCCTGGCGTCCATATCCATAGAGTCTATCGCGGTGCCGCTGAACTCCACGGCATTATAAGTAGCGCCGTCGGCCTTTATCTTGCCGATGACATAAAGGATCACGTCTTTGGCATAAACGCCCCCGGGCAGTTTGCCGTTTATGACTATCTTTATGGTTTCCGGGACCTTGAACCAGTTCTTGCCGGCAGCCAGCGTTACCGCCAGGTCCGTGGAACCGACACCGGTAGAAAACACACCCAACGCCCCGTAAGTGCAGGTGTGCGAATCCGCTCCCAGCACGATGTCCCCGGGAAGTATCTGCCCGGATTCCGGGATAACCTGGTGGCAGACCCCGCAGCCGATATCGAACAGCGGCTGTTTGAATTCGCTGCCGAACACGCGCATCTTCTTGTGCACCCGCGAAACGCCTTCCGACGGGGACGGCGCGCTGTGGTCTATGACCATACAGAACCTGGTTTTCAGCTTCTTTATGCCCATTTCGCGCACCCGGTCTATTATTATCGACGACGTGCCGTCCTGTCCAAAGGTAAAATCCACCTTACAGATCGCGAAATCCCCGGCTTGTAGATCCCTGCCTGCGTGCTCACTTAAAATTTTCTCTGCCAGAGTCTTGGGTGTCATAGCGTCTTCAGCCACTCCTCTATCCTGTCCATTCCCTTGGTTATCTGCCCTATCCCGGTGGCGAAACTGAACCGGATATAATCGTCCCTGCCGAAACCTTCTCCCGGTATCACCGCCACATATTTTTCTTCCAGAAGCCGTCCGGCAAAGGCAAGCGAATCCAGGCCCGTGCGCGAAATATCGCAGAAAACGTAGAAAGCCCCCTGCGGCGGCACGTATGTTAAATTGGGCATTGAACGCAGCCTGCCGGTCATATAATCCCTTCTTTTAGAGTATTCTTCCCGCATTGCCGACGCGAATTCTTCGGGCGCCTTAAGCGCCGCCAAAGCGGCCTTCTGGCTGATAGAACATGGATTGGAAGTGGTGTGGTCCTGTATGCGCCCGATCGCTTCCGCGACATCCGCGGGAGCCGCCAGATAACCGATGCGCCATCCGGTCATCGCGTAGGTCTTCGAAATGCCGTTCACCGTCACCGCCAGATCCCGCATTTCAGGGTGTAACCCGGCGATGGAAATATGCTCCAGACGATCGTAAATGAGTTTCTCGTATATTTCGTCGCTGATAACAAAGATTTTCTTGGATGCGCACAACTCGGCGATGGCGGAAAGTTCTTCCCGGGTATAAACCGAGCCCGCCGGATTTGAAGGGCTGTTCAGGATCAATACTTTGGTTTTAGGAGAGATATACGCGGCAAGTTCTCCGGCGGTCACCCGGAAGCCGTTCTTAGGTGCGGTCTTCACAAAACGCGGGATCCCCCCGCAAAGATTGACCATCTCCGGATAACTTACCCAGTACGGAGAAGGGATAACCACTTCGTCGCCCGGATCCACCAGCGCCATCAAGGCGTTAAAAATGGAATGCTTGGCCCCGCAGGAAACCACAACTTGTTCCGGTTTATATTCCAGAGCGTTGTCCCGCTTCAGTTTCTCGGTGATTACTTTCTTTAGTTCCGGTATGCCGGTGGTCGGGGTATATTTCGTGAAGCCGGACTTGATCGCTTCGATCGCGGCGTCTTTTATGAAATCGGGAGTGTCGGCGTCCGGCTCCCCGGCGGCGAAACTGACGACGTCTTTTCCTTCGGCCTTCAACTTCCTGGCTTTTGAAGTGACGGCCAGAGTGGAAGACGGCTTTATTTTCTTCAATCGTTCGGCAATCCGGGTGTCTATGCGCATAGTAAGAGCCTCACTGGGCGCCGGGGTATCGATCTACCGGCGGAAGAACGGCCTGCCTGCTTCCGGCTTACGGAGTAGGTTTATCTTTCTTATTGAATATCCCTTTGATGCCGCCTAAGAATTTCTTACCCGACTTCTGGTCTTCCGGAAGATACTGCCTGGTCTTTTTCTGCGGTTTAGGCTGGGCGGCGCCGGCAGATTCTTCTTTTACCGTTTCCGCGTCGATCACCGCGGACTCTTTCTTGACGGCGGAATGCTTAACGGCCGGTTTTTCTTTGCCTTTGGGAAGACGGGTAAATTCCAAGAGCACTATCTCGGCATTATCGCCGCGCCGGTTTCCAAGGTTAAGGATACGGCAATATCCGCCCTGGACATCCTTGAACAGCGGGCCTATCTCACCGAACAGTTTGGCGACAAGTTTATGACAGCACAGGGTGCGGTAAGCGCGCCGCTTGGCCGCCAGGGTGCCCTGCTTGGCAAGCGTGACCATCTTTTCCGCTTCAGGCCTGATCGCCGCGGCGATGGCTTTGGTAGTCTTTATCCTGCCGCAGTTTATCAGATTGCGGACGGTGCTGGAAACTGTCGCTTTCCTCCAGCTGGTAAACCTGTTCAAATGGCCTCTTCTTACTTTATGTCTCATTTGCTTCCCCTTGAGTGTAACGCGGCCCTTCGTTAAAAAGGACCGCGGGAGTGTTGATCTATTATGCCGCTTTCTTGAGTTTCTTGGGGTCGACCGGCATCCCCAAAGACAGCCCCATACCGGCAAGCAGTTCTTTTATTTCGGTAAGCGACTTCTTGCCGAAATTCTTGAAACCGAGCATATCGTCCTCCGACCTTTTCACAAGATCGGCTATCGTTTTTATATTGGCTTCCCTCAGGCAGTTCGAACTGCGCACGGACAATTCCAATTCGGAAATAGGCAGTCGGAGTTTCTCATAAAGAGAGACCTCTTCCTTGGTCATCTCCGGCTCATCCTCCTCGACATCCTCGGGGAGCTGGCCGAAACTAACGAAAATATCCAGATGCCTTTGCAGGATATTGGAAGCGTAAAGCAGCGCGTCTTTCGGGGAAATGGAACCGTTGGTGGTTATCTCAAGCACCAGCTTGTCATAATCGGTTTTCTGGCCCACGCGGGTATTCTCCACGTAGAAATTCACCTTTCTGACGGGAGTGAATATGGAATCCACCGGGACGACGCCGATAGTCTGGTCTTCTTTCTTGTTTATTTCGGCCGGCACATAACCGCGGCCGCGCCCGACCTCAAGCTCCGCCTCGAATTTGACATCCTTGGTCAGGGTCGCGATGTGCAGGTCCGGATTGACCACGTCGATCGTTTCGTCGGTCTGGATATCGCCGGCAGTAACCGGCCCCTTGGTGTCTTTCCTGATGTAGATCGTCTTCGGAATGTTGGAATGGGAATTCAGAACAACACACTTCAGGTTAAGGATGATCTCCGTCACGTCTTCCAGCACGCCGGGTACCGCGGAGAATTCGTGGTTCACGCCGTTGATCTTCACGGAAGTTATGGCGCTTCCCTCTATGGATGAAAGAAGGACGCGGCGCAGTGAGTTGCCGAGAGTTACCCCGTAGCCTCTTTCAAAAGGCGCGGCGCTGAACTTGCCGTAAGTGGCCGTGTAAGTCGTCTCATCACACTCCAAACGTTTCGGTAGCTGAAAATCTTTCCATTTTATGCCCATTTCGTTAGCTCCTTTGCGGCGTTGACCGTAAAACCGCGGGCAGCATCTGCCCCGCGGTCTTACCATAAAATACTATTTGGAATACAACTCTACTATAAGCTGTTCCTGTATGGTGGCCTGAATATCCTCTTTTTCAGGCAGGCGCGCCACGCGCGCTGTCATCTCCTGCTGATTGAATTCCAGCCAGGTAGGAACGCTCCTGTCTTTGGAAGCCTCTATATTTTCCTTAAGCTTGTTAAGGGCTTTCTCCGAGGCCTTGATCTTTATGACTTCGTCCTTGCTCACCTGGTAGGAGGGAATATTGACCCTGGTCCCGTCTATCCAGATAAAATTGTGCCTGACTACCTGCCTGGCCTGCGCCCTCGATACCGCGAGGCCGAGCCTGAAAATAACATTGTCGAGCCTGCGTTCGAGCTGCTGCAAAAGGACTTTACCGGTAACGCCCTTGGCCATAGAGGCTTGTTCGAAATATTTCCTGAACTGCCCCTCCATCATACCGTAGATCCTCTTGACCTTTTGTTTCTCCCGCAGCTGTACGCCGTAGTTGGAAAGCTTGATCCTGCCCTGGCCGTGGTCGCCCGGCGCGTAAGCCCTTTTCGTAAGCGTGCACTTGGGGGAATTGCACTTTGTCCCTTTCAGGAAAAGTTTTTCTCCCTCTCTCCTGCATAACCTGCATGTAGCTCCAGTATACCTTGCCATCTGAAATTTCTCCTCGCGAATCTGCCCGCTTATGGGGCGTTAAAGAAGCCGCTTATACTCTGCGCTGTTTTTTGGGGCGGCAACCGTTATGAGGCATCGGGGTAACGTCCTTGATGGACGTGACCGTCAGGCCCCCCGCCTGCAGCGCCCTGATGGCTGATTCCCGCCCGAATCCCGGGCCTTTCACCAGCACTTCCACTTCTTTTATGCCTATTTCCTTTGCTTTCCTCGCCGCGTCCGACGCCGCAACCTGCGCGGCGAAAGGAGTCGCCTTTTTAGAACCTGAATATCCCACAACGCCCGGCGTGGACCAGACAAGCGCGTTTCCCTGCCTGTCGGTGATGGTCACAACGGTGTTATTGAAACTTGCCTGAATATGGGCAATACCGGCAGTAATGCCTTTGGCGGCTTTCTTTTTCTTCGCCTTATCCCTCGTAGACATAATGCTGCATCCTCCTCGTTCGTTTTATTTACCGCCGGACTTGGCAGCTTCCGGTTTCTTTATGACCATACCGCTGCCCTTTTTGGGGCCTTTTCTCGTCCTGGCATTGGTCTTTGTACGCTGTCCGCGGACCGGTAATCCTTTTTTATGACGCATACCCCTCCAGCTGCCGATATCCATCAATCTTTTGATATTCTGGGAAATATCGCGCCGCAAATCGCCTTCGATCTTATAAGAACTTTTCTGGAGCGCGTTTGTGATCCGCGATATCTCTTCCTCGTTCAGATCTTTGGCCCTTTTTTCCGGGCTGATGCCGACTTCGCTGAGGATTTTCTTCGCCAGAAAGATACCTATCCCGTAAAGATACGTCAGAGAAACATCTATTCTTTTTTCCTTTGGAATATCTACGCCTATTATCCTTGGCACTTCCGTTCTCCTTTCATAAAAGCCGCGTGCGGCCGAAACGGCCCTATCCCTGGCGCTGCTTATGCTTTGAATTGGAACACAATACCCTGACAACGCCCCGTCTCTTTATAATCTTGCATTTATCGCAAATCTTTCTGATAGATGACTTGACTTTCACTTAAAACCCCCTCTTCAAGCGTTTATCACGCGCCTTAACGGCCTTCTTCCGCTTATTTCTCAACCGTGAAGCGCTCTCTTCGCGCTACGATGTTATTTTGACCTGAAAGTTATGCGCCCCCTGCTCAAGTCGTACGGGGAGAGTTCCAGTTTAACTTTATCCCCCGGAAGAATGCGGATAAAATGCATACGCATCTTTCCCGATACGTGGGCAAGGACCAGATGCCCGTTGTCCAGCTGCACCCTGAACATGGCATTCGGCAGCGCTTCCTGAACCGTACCTTCCGTTTCAACAAGATCTTCCTTAGGCATTGTCTACGTTCCTCCCCTGCCGGTCAGAATTTCCGGACCTTTCTCGGTTACCGCGACAGTATGCTCAAAATGCGCTGAAGGTAACCCGTCCCCCGTGACTGCGGTCCAGCCGTTCTCGAGTATCTCGGACTGCCACGTGCCCATATTCACCATCGGCTCTATGGCCAGGACCATGCCTTCTTTAAGCAACGGTCCCCTGCCGGGAATGCCGAAATTAGGCACCTCCGGTTCTTCATGTAACTGGCGCCCGATGCCGTGCCCGACAAATTGCCTTACTACGGAGAAACCGTTGCTCTCCACGAATCTTTGTATAGCGCAAGAAACATCACCGAGACGGTTATCGATCACCGTCCTGCTTATACCTTCGTACAAAGCCAGGCGCGTAACTTCCACCAGACGCGCCATTTCCGGCAAAGGATTGCCGGCGATGACCGTGATCGCCGCGTCGGAAAAAAAACCGCGGAAATTCACGCCCACGTCTATACTCACGTTATCCCCGTTCTTTATCGTCCTTTTACCGGGAATGCCGTGCACAATCTCTTCGTTTACCGACACGCAGGCGCTGGCCGGATACCCGCGGTACCCCTTGAACGCCGGCAGCACTTTCCTGCGCAATATCAGATCTTCCGCCAACCTGTCGATCTCGGCAGTAGTTATCCCCGGCTCAACCGACCTCTCCAGTTCACCGAGGATCTCCGAGAGGATCCTCCCGGACTCCCGGAGCATTTCCAGGTCATTTTTTGACTTTAACGGAATCATCGTTTTTTCTGACCAGGTCTATGATCTTATCGAGGACCGCTAATGCCTCTCCGTCGGCGGCCAAACGGCTGAGAATGCCTTTCTCGGCGTAATAATCTATGACCGGAGCTGATTCTTTATTATACACTTCCAGCCTGCGCCTGATGGTTTCTTCCTTGTCGTCGGCGCGCTGATAAAGGGGGGCCGAACAGCTATCGCAGATCATGGTTTTCTTCGGCGGCATATTGACCGCGTGATAATTTGCCCCGCACTTGCTGCAGACCAGCCTGCCGGAGAGCCTCTGGACGATCACTTCTTCACAGGTATCGAGATAAACGGCCATATCTATCGAGAGCCCGGGTCCGGAAAGGATACCGTCCAGGGTCGCGGCCTGCGCGGTGTTCCTGGGATAACCGTCCAAAATAAAACCCTTGCGCACATCCTTCTGTTCAAAACGGTTTGTGAGCATCCGGGTCACCAGATCGTCCGGCACCAGCAGCCCCTTGTCCATATATGACTTCGCTTCCCGGCCCAGTTCCGTGCCGTCGGTAACGTTCTTGCGCAGCAGATCACCGGTGGAAATATGCGGCACGCCCAGACGCTCTGCAAGCCTTTTCGATTGTGTTCCTTTTCCCGCTCCCGGAGGCCCCAACAGGACAATGTTCATGCTTATCTTCTTCCTTTTATGCGCCCGCCTTTGATAAACCCGTCGTAATGGTGCATTATCAAATGCGACTCGATTTGTTTGACCGTATCCAGCATTACCCCCACGATAATCAGGATACCGGTGCCGCCGAAGAATGAAGCCACAAGATACGGAACCTTAAGCCATGTCATAATAAGATCCGGAAAAATAGCCACGATGGCTATGAAGGTAGCTCCGGCAAAAGTAATGCGCAGCAGGACGTAATCAAGGAACTGCACCGTGGCCGTGCCGGGGCGGATACCGGGAATAAACCCGCCGTACTTCTTCATATTCTCCGCCAGATCCGTGGAATTGAACACTATCGTATTGTAAAAGAAACAAAAAAACATTATCAAAAGCGCGTATATAGTGGTGTAAAGCAGCTGCCCGCGCATCAGGCCGTGCGCCAGCCTCTGAAAAGCGGGATTGGCTATGAAAGACGCCAGTGTCGCCGGAAAAAGGATTATCGACTGCGCGAAAATGATGGCGATGACGCCGGACATATCCACCTTCAACGGGATATAGGTGCTTTGCCCGCCGTATATCTTCCTGCCCACGACCCGGCGCGCGTATTGCACCGGTATGCGGCGCTGCCCCTGCGTAACGAGTATGACCGCAAAGACCACGCTTACCAGAAGCGCCGCCATGATCAACAGCGTGAACGGCTGTATCTGCCTGCGAGAAGGCGCGAAAGGCGACAGCAGCACGAACAACTGCTGTAACGCCGTGGGGATGCGCGAAATGATACCGGCCGTGATCACCAGCGAGATCCCGTTACCGATACCGCGCTCCTGTATCTGCTCGCCCAGCCACATAATGAAAATGGTCCCTGTGGTCAGGGTCAACACCGTCAGTATCCTGAACCCCCAGCCCGGATGCATAACGATCCTGGCAAGCTCCTGCGGGGCATCCGCGGCGCCGCCGATATTCTCCAGCCAGAGGGAAATGAAATAAGACTGTATTACGGCCAGCAGTACCGTGCCGTAACGCGTAAGCTGATTGATCTTTTCGTATCCGGCCTTGCCTTCTTTCGCCAGTTTCTCGAGGCTGGGAATGACGGCCGTCAGCAGCTGCAGAATGATCGATGACGAGATATACGGCATTATCCCGAGGGCGAAAATGGTGAGTTTCTCCATGGCGCCGCCGGAGAACATATTGATTATGCCAAAGAGCGTCCCGCCCTGCGTCTTGGCCATGGAATTAAAAAACCCGGCCAGCGCAGCCGCGTCGATGCCGGGGGTAGGGACGTAACATCCCACACGGTAAACGGCCAACAATATACAGGTGACGATCAAACGCCTTTTCAGGTCCGGTATTTTGAACGCGTTGGCCAACGCTTTAAACATCTTCTATGATCTCCGCTTTTGAACCGGCCTTTTCTATTTTTTCAATAGCCTGTTTGGAGAAAGCGTGCGCCCTGATGGTAACGGCTTTCTTCACGTCCCCCTCGGAGAGCACCTTCACGCGCCGGGCCGTCTTCTTTATCAGGCCCTTTTCCGCCATTATTTCCGGGGTGACGGTCTGGTCGTCCAGCTTAAAAAGCATTCCCAGACTGACGATCTGCACTTCTACCGGCCTGCGGTTGTTGAATCCACGCTTGGGCATCCTTCTGATCATCGGCGTCTGTCCGCCCTCAAACCCGGCGTAGAAATCGCGGCCCGCCCTGGACGTCTGTCCCTTGCTGCCGCGGGTGGAAGTCTTGCCGTGCCCGGAACCCGACCCTCTGCCGAGCAGTTTCTTGGGTTTGTGCGCTCCGCGCGGCACTACCATATTATGCAACCCGAAAGCGTCACGCTTAACTTCGATCTTTGTATTGGTAGCCATGTTATGCCTTTAGTTTTTTGAGCCCCGAAACGGTGGCCTTTATGACATTGATGGGATTATTACTTTTCAGGGACTTAGTGAGAATATCCTTTATGCCCGCGGCTTCGCAGACCGCCCTGACCGGGCCGGAAGCGATTACTCCGGTCCCCTCGGAAGCCGGTTTCAAAAGCACCTTCGCCGCGCCGAACTCCCCGATGATCTCATGCGTGATGGTACTGCCGGTGAGAGGAATGGTGACCAGGGATTTCTTCGCCTTGGCGAGCGCTTTGCGTATGCCGTCGGCGACCTCATTGGCCTTGCCCATGGCGAACCCCACTCTGCCTTTTGTGTCCCCGACGACGACCAGGGCGCTGAACGCCATCTTCTTGCCGCCCTTGGTAACTTTCGTTACCCTGTTTATGGTGATTACTTTCTCTACGAGTTCCGGCTGAGTTTCAATATTAAGTTCACGCATTTAAAATACCATTCCCCCTTTTCTCAGGCTTTCCGCGAAAGCCTTGACCCGTCCGTGATAAAGATACCCGGCGCGGTCGAATACGATGCTGGAAACCCCTTTGCTTTTGGCGCGCCCGGCGAAAGCTTCGCCGAGATATTCCGCGGCCTTGATATTACCGGCCCGGGGCAACTTCGCCTTGACCTGCTTGTCCAGAGTAGAAAGGGAGAACATCACTTTTTTCCCCACATCGTCCACTGCCTGGGCCGAGAAATTCTTCAAACTGCGGTGCACGACGACACGCGGCCTCTCCGCCGTACCGGTTATTTTTACCACTATACGCTTATGTCTTTTTATCCTGCGCAGTTCGTTTTTGTTTTCCATTTTAAAGAATGACTCCCTTATTTACTGCCCGCCTGGGCTTTTCCCATCTTCTTCTTCACCTGTTCTCCGACATATCGGATGCCTTTGCCTTTATACGGCTCGGGGGGATATATAGCCCTGATCTCCGAAGCCATCTTGCCTACCTTCTCTTTATCGATCCCCTTGATAACCAGACTGGTAGGCTTGGGGGCTTCGACCTTTATGCCTTCGGGAATGACGATATTCACCGGATGGGAGAATCCCAGGTTCATATTCAGCTTGTTGCCCTGCACCTGCGCCTTGAATCCCATTCCGATGATCTCCAGTTCTCTGGAATACCCCTCGGTCACCCCTTTAATATTGTTCACGATAACGGCCCGGTAAAGCCCGTGCAGCGACTTCTCCGGCTTGGAATCGTTCTTTCTTTCTACCAGCAGCTGGTCTTCTTTCTGCTGCACAAAGATCGTGCCGACCATTTTCAACTCAAGGCTGCCTTTCGGCCCGGTGACTTTGACCGACTGCCCTTGGATCTCTACCTTTACTTCTTTGGGAACGGTTATGGGTTTTCTTCCTATTCTCGACATATTATATTCCGTGAGTTCTTCGGTTATGTTGCGGTTGCCTGGATTACCAGATATATCCTACTACTTCTCCCCCGATACACTGCTCTTTGGCCTGTATATTGGTCATCAGGCCTTTGGAAGTGGAAATTATGGCGATACCTTTTCCCCTCAATACCTGGGGGATCTCGTCTACCCCGACGTAGGTCTTTTTGCCCGGGGAGGAAACGCGCGATATATTCCTTATCGCCGGCAGCCCGTGTTCGTATTTCAGATAAACGCGCAGGACGCCCTGCTTGTTATCTTCGATCACCTTGAATTCTTCAATGTACTGTTCGGCCTTCAGAATGCCGAAAATACTTTTCAGCATATTGGAAGCTGGAACATCAACCTTATCTTTACCAGTCATTAAGGCGTTACGGACAATCGTAAACGCATCGGCTATTAAATCGGTTCTCGACATTTTCTCTCCTTAAATTACCAACACAAGCTTTACCAACTCGCTTTTTTCACTCCGGGGATCAATCCGCGCCAGGCAAGTTCCCTGAAACAGATACGGCAGAGCTCAAACCTTTTGAGGAACCCTCCCGACCTGCCGCATATATTACAGCGGTTATATTTCTGCGTGGAAAACTTCGGGGTGCGTTTCCATCTGGCTAACTGTGAATTCTTCGCCATTTGCTCCTATGCTCCTTCTTTAGTAGATGCCTTAAACGGCATCCCGAACAACTTCAACAGTGCCTTGGACTGTTCATGGGACGCCGAACCTTTGATCACGAAAGTTATATCCATACCCTGCGCCCTGCTTACCCTGTCGACCTCTATTTCCGGGAAAATGCTCTGTTCCGTCAATCCCATTGTATAGTTCCCGGCGGCATCGAAAGAATTGACGCGCACGCCGCGGAAGTCGCGGATACGCGGCATAGCGATATTGATCAGCCTGTCCAGGAATTCATACATTTTCTGTTTGCGCAGCGTTACCACGCAGCCTACCGGCTGTCTCTGGCGTATCTTAAAATTAGAAATGGCCTTTTTAGCCCTGCGCATCACCGGCCGCTGCCCGGTTATGGCGGCGAGCTCATCCATGGCTTTTTCCAGTATCTTAACGTCCTGCGTCGCTTCGCCCACGCCCATATTGACCACGATCTTCTCCAGGCGCGGCACGGCGTTGGGGTTCTTCAAAGAAAACATTTTCATCATTTCCGGGACGATCGAATTCCTGTATTCCTCAAGCATGCGTGGTATCATATTATATGGCCTCTTTACAGCGTTTGCAGATCCTTGTTTTACTGCCGTCCTTCAGGAGATTGAAACCTACCCGCACCGGGCGGTTGCAGCTTTTGCACACGACAAGCACGTTGGCCGCGGAAAGCGGCTTTTCTATCTCAACGATGCCGCCCTTCTGGTCCTGCCGGGTCTGGCGCATATGCTTCTTTTTCTTATTGATCCCTTCGACGACGATCAAAGAACTCTCCGAGAGAAACTCCAGGACCTTTCCTCTTTTTCCCTTGTCCTTCCCTTTCACGACCTCTACATTATCGTTTTTCTTTATTTTATACATAATCAGATTACCTCTGGCGCCAAAGAGATTATTTTGGTAAAATTCCTGTCCCTGAGTTCCCTCGCTACGGGCCCGAATACGCGCGTGCCCCGCGGATTTGCGGCAGCGTCTATGAAAACTATCGCGTTGCGGTCAAAGCGCAGGATCGAACCGTCTTCCCTGCGTATCGCGTTCTTTGTCCTTACCACCACCGCTTTCGCCACCTCGCCTTTTTTGATGACGGCGTTTGGAGAAGATTCCTTGACGTTGACGTTTATCGTATCACCCACTTCCGCGGACAACTTACCCTTGCGGCCGAGAACTCCGATTAAAGAAGCCTTCTTGGCGCCGGTATTGTCGGCGACGTCAAGAATTGACCTTAGCTGTATCATTTTTCTTTTCCTTTTTTTCGGTTTCATCCAGGAACCGGCACTTTTTAAGAACCTCGGTGACCCTGAAATGCTTATCCTTAGACAAAGGCTTGGTTTCCGCGATGTTCACCGTATCGCCCATTTTCGCGGAATTGTTCTCGTCATGCGCCTTGTATTTCTTGAAAGTCTTCATTATACGGTTGTATTTTTTATGTTTGTACATCCGCGCGACCTTGACCACAACCGTCTTCTGCATCTTATCGCTTACGACGACGCCGACCAACTCTTTTCTTCTACCCATTTTTATTCTCTTTCTTCTCCCGGCAGACAGTCTGGATAAGAGCCAACTCGTGCCTTATCGCGGAGAACATATGCGGTTTCTCCACCCTGCCGCCGTAACGCTGCTGATTAAGCTTGAAAAGCTCTTCCCGCAGGGATTTTTCCTTTTGTATGAGGTCCTGGGCCGTTAAATTACGAAGTTCTTTTATCTTCATACCCGCGCTTTCCTTGTTTAATGCGTTCTCGTGACGAATTTTGTCCTTAAAGGGAGTTTATAAGCCGCCAGGCGGAAACACTGCCGGGCATATTCCTCCGGAACGCCGCCAAGCTCAAAAAGTATCTTGCCTCTCCTGACCACGCACATCCAATGGTCGATATCTCCCTTGCCTTTTCCCATGCGGATTTCCGCCGGTTTCTTGGTGACCGACTGATCGGTGAAAACCCTGATCCACAGTTTACCGCCTTTATTCAATTTACGCGCCAGCAGAACACGCACCGATTCGATCTGCGTGTTCTTTATGCAGCCGTTGTCCAGGCTCTTCAGGCCGTATTCTCCGAAAGAAAGATTCGAACCCCGGACGGCTATCCCCCTGCGGCTGCCGCACTGCAAATTACGATACTTAACCCTCTTTGGCATCATTACCATATCGATATACCCCTACCGGCTCTCAAGCCTGTTGTGCGTCGGTGCCAGCCGCTGACTCCTGCTGCTGTGCCGCGGCGGCCGGCGCGTTATTCTGTTCCGGCTCTTTTGGTCCCTGCGTGCTGCGTTTGGGCAATAAAGCCTTTATATCAAGGATATCCCCCTTGTAGATCCAGACTTTAACGCCTATCAACCCGTATGTGGTCAACGATTCGGCAAAACCATAATCTATATCCGCGCGTATGGTCTGCAGCGGGATCTTTCCCTGTTTATAGCTTTCGGTCCTGGCGATCTCGGCTCCGTTAAGGCGCCCCGCGCAAATGACCCTGATCCCTTTTGCGCCGGCGGACATCGTGTTCTCGATCGACCTCTTTACGGCCCTGCGAAAAGCTATCCTTTTCTCCAGCTGCTGGGCGATATTCTGCGAAACCAGCTGCGCGTCCATTGCCGGATTCTGGACTTCCTCTATATCTATGGAGATCTCTTTTTTCAGCATCCCGTTTACATCCTGGCGTAATTTCTCGATATCGGCGCCGTGCCTGCCGATGATTATGCCCGGCCTGGCGGAATAAATGCGTATCTTGGTCTTTTCTGTGAGCCTTTCTATGATCACTCTCGAGATCGCCGCGTGCTTGAATTTCTCGAGGATATATTTACGCACCCGGAAATCATCGGCGATAAAACGCGCGTAATCCTTCGGTTTGGCGAACCACCTGCTCTGCCACGTTTTAATGTAACCTATTCTTAAGAGTGTCGGATGAACCTTCTGTCCCATGAAATTATTCTCCCGGCTTTAGATCAAGCTCTATGCGTATGTGTGAGGTCCTTTTCAGGATAGGCTCGGCCCTTCCGAACGCGGCCGCCTTAAACCTCTTCCACATCGGCCCGCCGTTGCATTCCGCGCCGGACACGTACAACTGAGAGGCGCTGAACCCTTTGACCTTGGCATTGGCGACTGCCGACCTGAGTATTTTTATAAGATATTCATTGGCCCTTTTATTGACCGTCAAAAGAATGCTCTCGGCTTCCGCCACGCTTTTTGACCTTATCAACGCGAGCGACTGCCGCACTTTAAGAGGAGCAAGCCTGAGGTACCTTCCTTCTGCCTTCGCTATCATGTCTGTCCTATCCCTTCCTGATGCAGCTATCTATATTAAGTCTTCTCGACCGCTTTCTTTGCCTTTACGCCGCCGTGCTTTTTGAACATCCTGCTCGGCGCGAATTCCCCGAATTTATGCCCGACCATATTCTCGGTAACGAACACCGGGATATGCCTGTGCCCGTCATACACGGCGAAAGTGAAACCGACGAACTCCGGCAGCACCGTGGACCTTCTCGACCAGGTCTTTATGGCCTGCCTCTGCCCGGCACGCCTGGCTCTATCCACTTTTTTGACCAGACTTTCCTCTACATACGGACCTTTTTTAAGCGAACGCGGCATAGTTATTTCCTTCTCTTGACTATGAATTTATCGGAATATATTCCGTGTTTCCTGGTTCTGTAACCTTTGGTGGGTTTACCCCAGGGAGTGACCGGGTGCGGATTACCCTGTCCTGCTTTTCCTTCGCCGCCGCCGTGCGGATGATCGTGCGGGTTCATCGCCGATCCCCTGACCGTCGGTTTTACCCCCATCCACCTGGTGCGGCCAGCCTTGCCGATCACTATAGTATCGTGTTCGACATTGCTCAACTGGCCGATGGAAGCGCGGCATTCCATACTGAACATCCTGATTTCCCCCGAAGGCATCTTCACGAGGGCGTGATCGCTTTCTTTTGCGGTGATCTGCGCGCAGGTGCCGGCGCTTCTGACGATCTGGCCGCCCTTGCCCTTGCTCAATTCGATATTATGTATCATCGTCCCCGAGGGGATATTCTTAAGGCACAGGCAATTGCCCGGTTTCGCTTCCACCACGGTTTCCCTGGCTGAAATGACTTCATCGCCCGGCTTTAACCCCAAAGGCGCAAGTATATAACGCTTTTGCTTATCCGGATATTCCAGCAAGGCCAGCCTGGCGGTCCTGTTCGGATCGTATTCTATCGTGAGTACCTTGGCCGGGACGTCGAAAATATCCCGTTTGAAATCTACCTGGCGGTACATTCTTTTATGCCCGCCCCCGATATGCCGGACGGTGACTCGGCCGGCGTTATTGCGCCCGCCGGACCTCTTAACCGGAGAAAGCAGCGACCGCTGCGGCTCGTTCCTGGAAATATCCGCGAAGTCGTGCCCGGTCATCCATCTTCTTGAATGAGTGGTAGGTTTGTATGACTTTGTGCCCATGAATTGACCTCTTATGATTACTGCCGTTTACTTAATTTATCAGGCGACTTCCAGTTTCTGCCCTTCTTTTAAGGTAACGACCGCCTTCTTTGTATCCGGAGTCCTGCCTTCTTGCCGGCGTACCCTCTTGACTTTTCCCTTGTAAACGAACGTATTCACGCTGCTTACTTTAACTTTATATATATCCTCGACCGCGCGCCTGATCTGAAGCTTGTTCGCTTCTATATCCACCAGCAGGAGATATTTATTCTGCGGCTCCAGACGCGTGGATTTCTCGGTGCCCAGTATGGATTTGATAACTTGATGTGAGATCATTTATTTTAACCTCTCGAGCAATACTGTTAAAGCGTCCCTGGTGCAGATCACTCTTCTGTGCGCGAGGAGCTCGTAAGCGTTGGTGTCCGAAGCCCTGGATATCTTAAGGCTGTCTATATTGCCCGCGGCCTTCGCCAGATTCGCGTCCACCTTAACTACCAGGATCAAGCATTGATTTGCCGGCGACTTCTTGGACGGCTTCAGCCCCAGTCCGGACAAAACCGCGACGATCTCCTTGGTCTTGCCTGCGGGGGCCTTGAGATCCTCAAGCACGCTTACGGCCTTTTCCGCCACTTTGACGGAAAAAGCTTCCCTCAAAGCGCCGCGTTTCACCTTAGCCGGCAGAGAATACGAGAAATCCCTGGGATGCGGCCCGAAAACGACGCCGCCGTGATACCACAACGGATTGCGGCTGGAACCTACCCTGGCGCGCCCGGTGCCTTTTTGTTTCCACGGCTTGCGGCCGCCGCCGGAAACTTCGCCCCTGGTCTTGGTAGAGGCGAGCCCTTTGCGCTGCCCCGCGCGCAGATTCACTATAGCTTGATAAATCAAAGAAGTATTAATTTTATCACTAATAACGTCTTTGTCAAGCTTTATGCTGTCTACTTCTTTTCCTGCAGAATTCAAAACCGATAATGTTGTCATTTTCTCGACGGAATAATGCTGCTTCTTGGTTTAGCTTTTCTTTGCCTTTTTCTTTGCGCTGCGTATCAATACCAGACTGTTCTTCGGCCCCGGAACAGCGCCGTTGATAAGGATCATATTGCTCTCCGCGTCAACAGCCGCCACTTTCAGGTTCTGTACGGTAACGCGCGCGTGCCCCATATGGCCGGGCATATGATGCCCTTTGATGACCCTGCCCGGGGTAGTGGTGGAACCGATGGAACCCACACGCCTGCGCGAAGTGGAGCCGTGCGTCATCGGGCCGCCCTTCCAGTGCCATCTCTTCATACCGCCCTGGAAGCCTTTTCCGATGGAGACCCCGGTCACATCCACAAAATCGCCTTCTTTGAAATAGTCGGCCTTTACTTCCTCTCCGGCCTTGAATTCCCTGCCCGCGTCGCGCGGCACTTCCCTGACGTATTTATGCGCGGCCACGCCGGCTTTCTTGAATACGCCCAGCAAAGGCTTCGTAACCTTGGACTCTTTGCTCTTTTCGAAAGCCACCTGCAGGCTCTTCTCTTTCACCGCGAGTATGGGGCAGGGCCCGGCCTCGACGGCCGTAACCGTGACTCTTTCGCCCTTCGCGTTGAATATCTGCGTCATCCCGATCTTCTTGCCTATTATTCCACCCATCTTGACAAATTCCTTTTATTGTATAAAGCGGCGCCTCTTGCGCTGGAGCAAGCCTAACGCGGCCGTTACTTTATCTCGACGTCGACGCCAGCCGGTAAATTCAGTTTTCTCAGAGAATCTATGGTCTTGGATGTCGGCTCGAATATATCGATGAGCCGCTTGTGCGTGAAGAGGCCGAACTGTTCCCTGGCTTTCTTGTCTATGACGGGAGAACAAAGAACGGTGTAAATTTCCCTCTTGGTAGGCAGCGGGACGGGACCGGAAATCTTCGCGCCCGTGCGCCTTACCGTACCCACAATCTCTTCGACTGTCTGATCCAGTAACCGATGGTCGTATGCCTTGAGTTTTATGCGTATTTTCTGATTCATTAGTTGTTCCGTTCATTCCCCGGCCCCGCGGAACGGCCGTTTCAACGGCCGTTCCTGCGGAATCGGAGACTATTTTGCTGTATTAAGCGATTATCTCGGTAACGACACCTGCGCCGACGGTGTGGCCGCCTTCGCGTATGGCGAAACGCGACTCTTTTTCCATGGCGATCGGTGTTATCAATTCAACCTCGAACTGCACATTGTCGCCCGGCATTACCATTTCCACTCCGTCCGGAAGTTTCGAAGAGCCCGTAACGTCCGTGGTGCGGAAATAGAACTGCGGTCTGTACCCGGAGAAAAACGGGGTATGACGTCCGCCTTCTTCCTTGGTCAGGATATATACCTGCGCCTTGAACTTGGTATGGGGGGTTATGGACTTCGGGGCGGCGATTACCATACCGCGCTCGATGTCCTTCTTGTCTATACCCCTCAACAGAAGCCCGACGTTATCGCCGGCCTGCCCCTCGTCCAGGGTTTTCCTGAACATTTCGATACCGGTCACGACGCTCTTCTTGATCTCCGGACGCAAACCGATCACCTCGATCTCGTCGTTGACCTTCACCTTGCCGCGCTCGATCCTTCCGGTACCGACAGTGCCGCGTCCTTCGATCGTGAACACATCCTCGACGGCCATCAGCATCGGCTTATCCAGTTCCCTGGTAGGCAAAGGAATGAATTCGTCAGCCGCCTTTATCAACTCAAGGATAGGCGCCGCTTCCGGACTGTTGGGATCGGTACACTGCAGGGCTTTCAAAGCGCTCCCCTTGATGATCGGGGTCTTGTCGCCTGGATACCCGTATTTGGTAAGCAGGTCCCTGATCTCCATTTCAACCAGGTCGAGCAATTCCTTATCGGTAACGATATCGACCTTGTTCAGGAACACCACCATTGCCGGAACGTTGACCTGCCTGGCCAGAAGGATATGCTCCCTGGTCTGGGGCATCGGGCCGTCGGCGGCGGAAACTACCAGTATGGCGCCGTCCATCTGCGCCGCGCCGGTGATCATGTTCTTGATGTAATCGGCATGCCCCGGGCAGTCGATATGCGCATAATGCCTGGCATCGCTTTCATACTCGACGTGAGCGACCGAGATCGTGACTACTTTGGTCTCGTCTCTGACTGTGCCGCCCTTGGCGATATCGGCATACTCCCTTGCCTGCGCTTTTCCCATCTTCGACAGAACATGGGTAATGGCTGCCGTCAGGGTGGTCTTACCGTGATCGATGTGGCCGATTGTACCTATGTTTGCGTGCGGTTTACTTCTTACAAACTTCTCTTTAGCCATTACGTCACCTCCTAAGTTAAATTATGCACCCTTGCGTGAACTTGTACCCGCCACTATTTTCTCGGATATATGTGAAGGCACCTCGGCGTAGAATGAGGGCTCCATTGTATAAGACGCACGGCCTTGTGTCAAGGATCTCAATACCGTCGCGTAATTAAAGACCTCCGACAGCGGAACGTGCGCTCTTATAGCTCTTACATTACTTCGCGGAGTGATGGAGATTATTTTCGCGCGCCGCGAACTCAAATCCCCGATAACCGACCCCATAAAATCCTCCGGCGTCGTAGCTTCCAGGTCCATGATCGGCTCAAGCAGGAACGACTTCGCCTTCGACAACCCCTCTTTCAACCCGATGCTGGCCGCCATTTTGAACGACATTTCGGAAGAGTCGACATCATGGTATGACCCGTCGACCAGCGTGACCTTGATATCCGTGACCGGGTAACCGGCAAGGATACCGCTTTTTGCCGTCTCGAAGATCCCCTGTTTGACGGCCGGGATATATTCCTGCGGGATCGCCCCGCCCTTTATCTTGTTCTCGAAAGTAACGCCCAGACCCGGGGCTTCCTGCGGCTCCACATCTAAAACCACGTGCCCGTACTGCCCGCGGCCGCCGCTCTGCTGAATGAATTTTCCCGCGACATTCACTTTATTGCGCACGGTTTCGCGGTAGGCCACCTGCGGCACGCCGACCTGAACATCCACGTTGAACTCGCGTAAAAGACGGTCGGTGATGATCTCCAGATGCAGCTGTCCCATACCGGACATCAATGTCTGTCCGGTCTCCTGGTTATACGTGATGCGGAAGGTGGGGTCTTCATCCGCCAGCTTGTGCAGCGACATCCCCAGTCTTTCCTGGTCGCCTTTGGTCTTTGGCTCGATCGACTGTGAAAGCACCGGCTCCGGGAATTTCATCGCTTCCAGGAGTATCTGGTTATTCTCGTTGCAGAGAGTATCGCCGGTCTTGGTGTCTTTCAATCCGACGACCGCCACGATGTCACCGGCGTAAGCTTCATCGATTATTTCCTGCCGGTTGGCGTGCATTTTCAGCAGCTTGGTCACGCGCTCTTTGGCGCGCCTGGCGGCGTTATATATGTAAGTCCCGGCGGTCAACGTCCCGGCGTAGACCCTGGTATAATTCAACTTTCCCACGAACGGGTCGGTGGCGATCTTGAAGCATAACGCCGTCAGCGGGGCATTATCGTTAGTCGTTATCTCCTCGAATTCGCCGCTGTCCGGCTTGGTCCCCTTGATCGGCGGCAGATCGATCGGAGAAGGCAGGTAATCGCACACCGCGTCCAGAAGCAGCTGCACGCCTTTGTTCTTGAACGACGTGCCGCAAAGCACGGGCACGAATTTATTCTCGATGACGCCCTTGCGTATGGCCCGTTTTATTTCCTCGGCCTGGATATCCTGGCCGGCGAGATATTTTTCCATGATCCCGTCGTCCGCCTCGGAAAGCCGTTCGAGCATTTCGCTGCGCAGCCTTTCGGCTTCGGCCTTCACTTCAGCCGGCCATTCGTGCAGTATTTCCTGGTCCTTGCCGAGGTCGTCTTTATAAACCGTGACCTTTTTCTCGATCAGGTCCACGATACCTTTGAAATTCTCTTCCTGCCCGTAATTAAATTGTATCGCGGCCGCGTTGGCGCCGAGTTTCTCGTGTATCTGCTTGATGGTCTCCGGCAGGCTGCTGCCGGTCCTGTCCATCTTGTTGACGTAGGCGATGCGCGGGACATGATAACGTTCCGCCTGTCTCCAGACGGTTTCCGACTGCGGTTCCACTCCGCCGACGCCGCAGAAAACCACCACCGCGCCGTCAAGCACTTTCAGGGAGCGTTCAACCTCGACGGTGAAATCGACGTGCCCCGGGGTATCGATAATATTTATAAAACAGTCCTTCCAGCGGCAGGTAGTGGCGGCCGCGGTAATGGTAATGCCGCGTTCCTGCTCCTGGGGCATCCAGTCCATAATGGCGTTGCCGTCATGGACCTCGCCGAGCTTGTAAGTCTTGCCGGTATAAAACAGGATGCGTTCCGTAGTCGTGGTCTTCCCGGCATCGATATGCGCGATGATACCGATATTCCTTACTTTGTCTAAAGGTATCTGTCTGGCCATAATTTTTCCCTTACCACCTGAAATGGGCGAAAGCCTTGTTGGACTCCGCCATTTTGTGGGTATCGTCCCTCTTTTTTATGCTCGAACCTTCGTTTTTATATGCGGAGATGATCTCTTCCGCGAGCCTCTGCGCCATCTCTTTGCCCTTCTTGCCGCGGGCAAAATCCCTGATCCAGCGCAGCGCTATGGAAGTGCCGCGTTCCTGCCTTACTTCGATAGGCACCTGATAAGTGGCCCCGCCGACCCTGCGCGGTTTCACTTCCAGCCTCGGCCTGGCGTTATCGATCGCCTTATGGAATATTTTCAGCACGTCCGGTTCGTTGAGATGCTGTTTGACGATCTCGAAAGCCCCGTAAACTATGTTCTCGGCAACGGCCTTCTTGCCTTCATACATTACCATATTGATGAACTTGCCGACGATCTTGCTGTTGAACTTCGGATCAGCAGCTACTTCTTTTTCCTGTGCCTTTCGTCTTCTCATAGTGTTACTACGCTCCTATTTAAGCTTTAGGCCTTTTAGCCCCGTATTTAGACCGGGACTTTCTGCGGGAACTTACTCCCGCGGCATCAAGGCTGCCTCTGACGATATGATACCTGACTCCGGGGAGATCCTTAACGCGGCCGCCCCTGACCAGCACTATTGAATGTTCCTGAAGATTATGCCCTTCGCCCGGGATATAAGCCGTTACCTCTATGCCGGTGGTAAGCCTGACCCTGGCGATCTTGCGCAGCGCCGAGTTCGGCTTTTTAGGGGTCATGGTCCTGACCTGAAGGCATACCCCTCTGCGCTGCGGGCACGCTTTCAAAGCAGGAGACTTGGTCTTCTTTTTCTTGGAAATCCTCCCAAACCTGATCAACTGTGTGATTGTCGGCATAACTTATTCCTTTACGGTTTCTTCTGCGGTAGCCTGCGCTTCGGATTCCACAGGCACGGCATCTGCGGACTTTTGCATGGTTATTTCGCGATGAGTATGGAACCCTGTTCCGGCCGGGATCAAATGCCCGACGATAACGTTCTCTTTAAGACCGAAAAGCTCGTCTTCCTTGCCGGCAGCGGCGGCCTCGGTCAGCACGCGCGTGGTCTCCTGGAAACTGGCCGCGGATATGAAACTGTCCGTGGTCAGGGAGGCCTTGGTGATACCCAAAAGCAGCGGCGTGGCTGAAGCCGGCTTCCCGCCTTTCTTGACGACTTCCGCGTTCATCTTCCGGAAAGTCCATTTGTCCACCTGCTGTCCGGTCAGAAAATCCGCATCTCCGGGATTCTCTATACGCACTTTCTTCAACATCTGCCGGATGATGACCTCGATATGCTTATCGTTTATACGCACGCCCTGCAGACGGTAGACTTCCTGCACCTCGTTCACCAGATACTCCTGAAGCACCTTGTCGCCGCAGACGCGCAATATGTCCTGCAATACCACCGGCCCGTCGGTCAGCTGCTGGCCGGCGGTAACTTTATCCGCTTTGTAAACGTTGGGATGCTTGCCGTGCGGGATCACGTATTCCCTGGCCATACCGGTAGGCGATTTGACCACGATAACTCTCTGGCCCTTCTTTGTTTCGCCGAACTCGACGAAACCGTCTATTTCGCTGATGACCGCGGGGTCCTTCGGCCTTCTGGCCTCGAACAATTCCGCGACGCGCGGCAGACCTCCGGTAATGTCCCTGGTCTTGACTACCAGTCTGGGGATCTTCGCCAGCATGTCACCGGCGCCGGCCTCCTGGCCGTCCTTGACCAGGATATGCGCGCCGACGCTGATCGGGTATATACCCATAACTTCGCCGGAAGCGCTGGTGATCACGATCTGCGGATGGAATTCCTGTTTATGCTCGACGACTATGCGTTCGGTCAGCTTGGTGACCGGATTAAGCTCTTCCTGAATGGTCTGCCCTTCTTTAAGATCCTCGTATTTGACCTTTCCGCCGACTTCGGTAAGGATCGGAATGGTGTACGGATCCCAGCGGACGAAAGCGACGCCTTTGTTGATCTCCGCTCCGTCGGCCACGCTGATGAACGCGCCCTGCGGGACGGTGTAGCGCTCGAATTCGCGCCCCTGCCCGTCGTTAATGCTGATGGTCCCGTTCCTGTTGAGAACGACGAACTCCTTGTTCTTCTCCGTGACCCTCAGGCTGTGATACTTGACCACGCCCTTGTTCTTGGCTTTGAACAACGACTGTTCGACGGTCCTGGAAGCGGTACCTCCGATATGGAACGTTCTCATCGTCAGCTGGGTGCCGGGTTCGCCGATACTCTGCGCGGCCACGATACCCACGGCATCGCCGATCTCCACCAGCCTGCCGCTGGCGAGATTGCGGCCGTAACACTTTGAGCACACGCCCCTGCCGGACTCGCAGGTCAGGACGCTGCGTATACGTATACGTTCAATGCCGAGTTTCTCGATCATCTCGGCCTTCTCTTCCGTGATCTCCGACCCCTGCTCGACTATGACCTCGTCGGTGATGATATCCACGACGTTATCCAGCGCCACGCGGCCGGCGATGCGGTCCTTCAGGCTGACGACGACCTCGTCGCCTTCGATGATCGCGGCGACCGTGATACCGTTAAGCGTGCCGCAGTCCTCTTCCTCGATGATCACTTCCTGGGAAACGTCGACAAGCCTTCTGGTAAGGTAACCGGCGTCCGCTGTCTTAAGCGCGGTATCGGCCAGACCTTTTCTGGCTCCGTGCGTGGAGATAAAATATTCCAAAACCGTCAATCCCTCGCGGAAATTGGCGGTGATCGGGTTCTCGATGATCTCGCCCGAAGGCTTGGCCATCAATCCGCGCATACCGGCCAGCTGCCTTACCTGGAGCTTGGAACCGCGGGCCCCGGAATCGGCCATAATGAAGATCGGATTGAATTTGGGCATCTCCTTGAAAAGCAGATCGGAGATCTTATCGGTAGTATGCGTCCAGATATCGATGACCTTACTTTTTCTTTCCCGGTCGGTAATGACACCGCGGCGGTACTGCTCCTCAACTTTGGAGACTTCCGCTTTCGATTCCTTCAAAACTTCCTGTTTCTCTTTCGGGATCAGCAAGTCGTTGATACCGATGGAAATACCGCCCAGGGTGGCGAAAGTAAACCCTACTTTCTTACTCTCGTCGACAAGCTGTATGGTACGCAGGTGCCCGTAACGCTTATAACAGGAAGCGACTATATTCCCGACCAGACCTTTGTTCAATTCCCTGTTGACGAAACCGAAATCGGCCGGAAGCAGCTGGTTGAATATGACCCTGCCCGGAGTGGTCTCGATGATCTGCCTGCCGTCGACCCTGTTGCCTTCAGAAAGATCCATCACCTGGTTGACGCGCAATTTTATTTTCGCGTGCAGATCGGCTTCCTTGTCTTCGTAAGCTATCAGCACTTCCGACTGATCGGCGAAAATGCGGTTCTCGCCTTTGGAGCCTTCCTTCATTTTCGTCAGGTAGGAAACGCCGAGAATAATGTCCTGCGTGGGAGAGATGATCGGCCTGCCGTCTGCCGGGGAAAACAGATTGTTCACCGACATCATCAGCACGCGCACTTCGATCTGGGCCTCCAGAGAAAGCGGCACGTGCACGGCCATCTGGTCTCCGTCGAAGTCGGCGTTGAACGCCGTGCAGACCAAAGGATGTATCTTTATGGCCTTGCCCTCGATAAGCACCGGCTGGAACGCCTGAATGCTCAACCTGTGCAGGGTGGGCGCGCGGTTCAACATTACCGGATGGTCCTTGATGACCTCATCCAGGATGTCCCACACCTCGATCTTGCCGCGTTCCACCATGCGGCGCGCTCCCTTTATGGTATGCACAAAACCCTTTTCGCGCAGTTTCTTGATAATGAAAGGTTCGAAAAGTTCCAGCGCCATCTGTTTCGGCAGACCGCACTCGTTCAGGTTCAATTCCGGGCCGACCACGATGACGGAACGGCCGGAATAATCCACGCGCTTACCGAGCAGGTTCTGACGGAAACGCCCCTGCTTGCCTTTAAGCATATCGGAAAGTGATTTCAGCGGGCGGTTGTTGGCGGCGACTACGGCGCGGCCGTGCCTGCCGTTATCCAGCAGGGCGTCCACGGCTTCCTGAAGCATCCTCTTCTCGTTACGGATGATGATCTCGGGCGCGTTCAATTCTATAAGTTTCTTTAAGCGGTTATTACGGTTGATCACCCTGCGGTAAAGATCGTTCAGGTCAGAACTGGCGAACCTTCCGCCGTCAAGCGGGACCAGCGGCCTTAGATCCGGGGGTATAACGGGGAGTATCTCCAGGATCATCCACTCCGCTTTATTGCCGGATTTGCGGAAATCCTCGAGTATCTTCAAAGTCTTGGTGTTTCTCCTGCCGGTGGTCTGTTCTTTCTCCTTGGAGAGTTCGCTCCTGAGCTGCGCGGCATGTTTATCCAGGTCGACTTCCCGCAGCAATTCGCTGACCGCTTCGGCCCCGATCATCGCCTTGAAACTCGCCCCGTATTTCACGACCGCTTCCTGATACTGTTCCTCGCTTAAAAGCTCTTTCTTCTTTAACGGGGAATCGCCGGGATCGACCACCACATACTCTTCGTAATAGATCACTTTTTCCAGGTCGCGCAAGCCTATATCGAGGATGGCGGAAAGACGGGAAGGAACGGCCTTGAAGAACCAGATGTGCGTGACGGGAGCGGCCAGTTCTATATGCCCCATCCTGTCCCTGCGCACGGATGAATGATCGACCGTTACTCCGCAGCGGTCACAGGTGATCCCCTTGAACTTTATTCCCTTGTATTTTCCGCAATTGCACTCCCAGTCCCTTACCGGGCCGAATATCTTCTCGCAGAACAACCCGTCCTTTTCCGGCTTGAGGGTGCGGTAATTTATAGTCTCGGCTTTTTTCACCTCGCCCTTGGACCAGGTCCTGATCACCTGCGGCGAAGCGATTTTGATCGAAATACGGTCAAAGGAATTAATTTCTTCCATTTTCACTTTCCTTCTTCTCCGTGCGTATATCCAGGCACAGTCCTTGTAATTCCTTTATCAAGACGTTGAATGACTCCGGCGTCCCGTATGTAAGCCTCTGTTCGCCCTTTACTATGGCTTCGTAGATGCGCGTCCTGCCGGCCACATCGTCGCTCTTGACCGTAAGCATTTCCTGCAGGGTGAACGCCGCGCCGTAAGCCTCCAGGGCCCAGACTTCCATTTCACCCAGCCTCTGACCGCCGAACTGGGCTTTACCGCCGAGAGGCTGCTGGGTGACCAGTGAATACGGCCCTATGGAACGGGCGTGAATCTTTTCATCCACCAAATGGATGAGCTTCATTATGTAAATATAACCTACGCAGATTTTCTGGTCGAATTGATCTCCGGTGAACCCGTCGAAAAGATGGAGTTTTCCCTCTTCCGGAAGATCCGCCTTGCGCAGCATCTCCTTGATCTCTTCTTCGCTGGCGCCGTCGAAGACCGGGGTATCCACGGAGAAACCGAGCGCTTTCGCCGCCCAGCCGAGATGCGTTTCCAAGATCTGTCCGACGTTCATACGGGAAGGCACGCCCAGGGGATTCAGCACCACTTCCACCGGCGTTCCGTCCGGCAAGAACGGCATATCTTCCTCGGGAAGAATCCTCGCCACGACACCTTTGTTCCCGTGCCTGCCGGCGAGTTTATCGCCCTCCGCCAGCTTACGCTTGGTGGCTATATAAACCACTACCCGCTTAAGCACTCCGGGAGGCAGCTCATCGCCGCGCTTTACCCTGTCCAGCTCCTGTTCCTGTTCGGACAGCAATTCCTGAAGCTGTTCGTCGAAAGAAGCCGCGATTATCCTGGCTTCCTCGTGCTGGTCAATATCCATACCCGGGACCTTCTTCTTATCCACTCCCAGGAACTGGCTCAGCCTGCTGACCTTTTCATTCTCGACAAACTCTATTTCCTGCTTGTAATAAGCTTTGATCTCTTTTATCCTGCCGAGTTCGGTGGTCTTCTCTTCCTTGGATTTCCTGCCGCGGTCTTTGCGCTGAAAAACGTGCACATCCACCACTACGCCTTCGACCCCGGGGGGAACGGTCAGCGAAGTGTCCCGGACATCGGAGGCCTTCTCGCCGAATATCGCGCGCAGCAGCCTTTCCTCAGGGGAAAGTTCGGACTCGGTCTTGGGGGTAACTTTACCGACGAGAATGTCGCCGGCGCCCACCTCCGCCCCGATACGCACAACGCCGTCTTCATCGAGGTTCTTGAGCGATTCCTCGCTTACATTGGGGATATCCCTGGTTATTTCTTCGTTGCCGAGACGCGTTTCGGTGGCCTCTATCTCGAATTCCTCTATATGTATCGAAGTGAACAGATCCTCGCGGACGACTTTCTCATTGATCAGGATCGCGTCCTCGAAATTGTACCCTCTCCAGGGCATGAACGCGCAAAGCAGGTTGCGGCCCAGGGCCAGTTCTCCGTTGCGCGTGCTTGTGCCGTCGGCCAGGACCTGCCCCTTCTCGACGTGTTCCCCGAGTTGGACGAAAGGCCTCTGGTTAAGACAGGTATCGGCGTTGGTCCTCTGGAATTTCTTCAGGTGGTATATTCTTTTTCCGACCGTGACGGTGGAAGCGTCCACGCTGGTGACTTTCCCGGAATCCTCGGAGATAACGACCACGCCGGAATCCCGCGCGACCTTCCCCTCCATCTGGGTACCTACCAGCGGCGCTTCCGGGACCAGCAAAGGAACCGCCTGGCGCTGCATATTCGATCCCATCAAAGCGCGGTTCGCGTCATCGTGCTCGAGGAACGGGATCAATGACGCCGCCACCGAAACCAGCTGCTTCGGGGAAACGTCCATATATTCTACTTTTTTGGGATCAACCTTGGGGAAATCGCCCCTGAAACGGCAGGAAACTTCCTTCTCGAGGAAATTACCGTCGCCGTCTATGGCGGCGTTGGCCTGGGCGATGATCTTATCCTCTTCCAGGTCCGCGGTAAGATACTCGATCTTGCGCGTGACCCTGCCGTTCTCCACTTTACGATAGGGAGTTTCCAGCAGGCCGAGGCCGTTGACCCTGGCATAACAGCTCAAAGACGAGATCAACCCGATATTCGGGCCTTCCGGTGTTTCGATGGGACAGATGCGGCCGTAATGCGAAGGATGGATGTCTCTCACCTCGAAACCGGCCCTTTCCCTGGAAAGACCTCCGGGACCGAGCGCGCTCAACCTTCTTTTATGGGTCATCTCCGCCAAAGGATTTATCTGGTCCATAAACTGCGACAACTGGCTCCTGGAAAAGAAATCCCTTATCTGATTGGACAGCAACTTGGAATTTACGAGATAATGCACATTCAGATTGTCCATCTCGGCCAGCAGGCTTATCCTTTCGACGATGGAGCGTTCCACCCTGGAAAGGCCGATCCTGACCTGGTTCTGGACGAGTTCCCCGACGGTCTTGACGCGCCGGTTGCCCAGATGGTCTATATCGTCGATCTTTCCTTCGCCGGTCTTCAGCCTGATCAAATACTCCATTACCTTTATTACCGTGGCGGAATCAAGCACCCGCTTATCCAGGGATATATCCATCCCAAGTTTGCGGTTGAGGATGAAACGCCCGGCTTTTTCCAGGTCGTATCTGGCAGGATCGAAGAACAAACGATAGAAGAGCGCTTCCGCAGCTTCCTTGGTGACCGGCTCGCTGGGCCGCATTTTGCGGTAGAAATCTATATAGGCTTCTTCTTTATTACGGGTGGCGTCTTTCTTAAGCGTATTCTCGATCTCCGGATACTGTTTCCCGAATGCCGTCATGATCTCCTTATCGGAAGAGTACCCGAGTATCCTTAATATTTGCGTTGCGGGAAAATTACGGCGGCGGTCGACATAGGCCAGAATGGTCTCGGAAAGATCGTATTTGAACTCCAGCCAGGCCCCCCTGTACGGGATGATCCGGCCGTAAAAGATCTTCTTTCCGGTCGGATGGTCCTCCTCCTCGAAGGAAACCCCGGGCGAACGCTGCAACTGGCTCACTACCACGCGCTCGTCGCCGTTGATAATGAAAGTGCCGGTGTCGGTCATCAAAGGGATCTCACCGAAATACGCTTCCTGCTCTTTGGCTTCCTTGGCGGTAGTCAGGCGGAAACGCACTTTCAGGGGCGCGCCGAAAGTGACGGAACGCCTCTTCGACTCCGGAAGGTCGTATTTGGGTTTACCGAGCGAGTAACTCAAATACTCGAGTTTCACGGAACGGTCCTGGTTCTCGATGGGAAAGATCTCCTCGAAAACTTCCTGCAGCCCCTGCCTATTGCGCTCAGCGGCGGGGACGTCGATCTGCAGAAAATCCTTGTAAGAACCAAGCTGCATATCCAGCAGATTTGGCAGATCGTACAATTCCCTTAACTTACCGAAACTTTTCCTTTTGGCCATAGTTATTCCCGACCTTCTCTATCGCTACAAAAAACTTTTATTTCAATTCGACGGTCGCTCCGGCGGCCTCGAGTTTTTTCTTCATCTCCTCGGCTTCTTCCTTGTTGACGCCTTCCTTTATTGTCTTGGGCGCGCCGTCAACCAGATCCTTGGCTTCCTTCAAACCCAGGTTGGTAATGGTCCTGACTTCCTTGATCACGGCGATCTTGTTGGCCCCTGCTCCGGTGAGCACGACGTTGAACGCCGTCTTCTCTTCTACGGGAGCTGCAGCCGCCGCTCCGCCTGCCGCGGGCGCCATCATCATCGGCATATTCGCCTGAACGCCGAATTTGTCTTCAAGGGCCTTGACCAGTTCGGAAAGCTCCAATACCGTCAATCCCTCTATCGTCTTTATCATTTCTTCCAGTTTCTCGCTTGCCATTTCTATTCCTCCTTGTTTTTCGCTAATCGGCAGCCGGCCGCCAACTAAGCGGCGGCAGACTTTTTCTGCTTTATTTGTTCGACACAATACACGAATTTCTTCAATGTCTGGTTAAGCACCATCACAAAGCCGGTTATCGGCGATTTCATCGCCATAACAGCCTTCGCGCGCATCATATCCTTGGAAGGCAGTTTGGACAGTTCCCGGATCTCCTCGGCATTGAGAGGCTTGCCGGAGAGATAACCCGCTTCTATTTTCAGCGGCTCGTGGTCCTTTGCGAAACCGCAAAGAGCCTTCGATACTGCCGCGGCATCTTCACTGGTGAACACGAACCCGCAGGGCCCTTCCACCGCAGTAAGCAGCGCGTCCTGCCCGGCGTCTTTAAGCACGCGCCTGGCGACGCTGTTCTTGACCACCTGCAGTTCCGCCCCCGAATCGCGCAGTGACTGCCTCAACGAGGACATATCAGGAGAAGACAGACCGGAATATTTGATTATAAAGAAACTGGCGTCCGCGGCCGTTATGTTCTCCTTGATGGCGCTGCCGGACGTTTCCTTGATGATCAGACTGATCTTTTTCATATCGAAACCCTCATCCCCGGGTTCATCGTGGAAGAAACAGAGAAAGTCTTCACGAATTTCCCTTTCACTGAACCGGGTTTAGCATCGTTTATCGCATCGATAACACAATTGGCATTCTCAAACAACTGTCCCTCGGTGAACGACAGCTTTCCCGCAGACAGATGTATTCCGCCCTGTTTATCCACGCGGAACTCCACTTTACCTTTGCGGACGTCCTGAATGGCTTTTGCCACATCCGTAGTGACCGTTCCCGTTTTCGGGCTGGGCATCAATCCTTTGGGGCCGAGTATTTTTCCCAGTTTGCTCAATTCTTTCATCATATCCGGAGTGGCGATAACGCAGTCGAAATCGAGGAATCCCGCGGCCACTTTCTCCATCAGTTCGTTGGAACCGACATAATCGGCCTGGGCGTCCTTCGCCTCCCGTTCCTGCTCGCCTTTGCAGAAAACCGCTATCTTGATCTTTTTTCCGGTGCCGTGCGGCAGGACCACCGTGCCGCGGATCATCTGGTCCGACTTCTTGGTGTCCACATTAAGATTAAAATGCAAATCCAGGGACCCGGCGAACTTCGGCTGGACCATAGACTTCAAAATACCTATGGATTCTTTGAGCGTGTAGACTTTTTCTTTATCTACTAATTTTTCCGTGCCCTGATATCTCTTGCTGTGTTTTTTCATATTATTGCTCGACTTCTATGCCCATGCTTCTGGCGGTGCCGGCGATGGTTTTTCTTGCCGCATCCATACTCTTCGTGTTCAGATCGGGCATCTTCTGTTTGGCGATTTCCTCAACTTGTTTTTGGTTGATTTTACCTATGATCTCTTTTCCGGCTGTCGCGGAAGCTTTTGCCAGATTGGCGGCTCTCTTAATAAGAACCGACGAAGGCGGGCTCTTGATAATGAAAGTAAAGGTTTTATCCTCATAAACGCTGATCACGACCGGCAGGATCAGGCCGTCCCTGCCTTTGGTCTGCTCGTTGAACTGTTTGCAGAACTGCATAATATTGACGCCGTGCTGCCCCAGCGCCGGGCCTACGGGGGGGGCCGGGTTAGCGGCGCCCGCGGGAACGTGCAATTTTATCTGAGCGGTAACTTTCTTTCCAGCCATGTCTAAACCTTCTCCACTTGCCAGTATTCCAACTCGACCGGCGTAGACCGCCCGAATATGGAGATACTGACCTTGATTTTTCCTTTTTCCGGATGAACTTCCTCTATGGTCCCGTTAAAATTCACGAAAGGCCCTTCGGTGACCCTGACCTGTTCGCCTTTCTCGAAGATTATTTTCGGGCTGGGCTTGGTCTGCGTCTCTTCCGTGCGTTTCAGTATGCTGTCCACTTCCCTCTGTGGCAGCGGCATCGGCCTTTTTCCCAGACCGATAAAGCCGGTCACGCCGGGAGTGGTCTTTATCAACAAATGCGTCGCGTCGCTGAGTTCCATTTCCACCAGAAGATAACCGGGAAAGAACTTTCTCTGGGAGAGTCTTTTCTTGCCGGAACGTATTTCGGAGATCTGTTCCGTGGGAATTACGATGCCGGTGATCTGCTCCTGCAGTCCGCTGGCCGTGACCCGCGTCTCAAGCAGCGCCCTCACCTTTTCCTCGAACCCTGTCTGGGTATGCACGACGTACCAGTTTTTCATCTAAAAATATAGCTTACGGAACGGGAGAGGAAAAAATCTATTATGAAGATAAAAGCCGCCATGATGGCGGTCAGTCCGATCACCACGCCTGTGGCGCCAATGAGCTCCTGCCTGTTCGACCAGGACACTTTGCCCAACTCGGCTTTTACTTCCCCCAAGAACCTTAACGGTTTACTGAATAAATTCATTTAGTTTCTTTTTTCTCCTGCCGCCTGATCAACAGGGGCGGAGGGACTTGAACCCCCAGGACAGGATTTGGAGTCCCGCCGTTTAGCCAATTAACGGACGCCCCTATTTGGTCTCCTTATGCGGCGAGTGTTTCCTGCACGCCCTGCAGAACTTCTTCAGTTCCAGCTTATCCTGATGCTTCTTTTTATTTTTAGTGGTGGTGTAATTCTTGTTCTTGCAGACCGTACACTCCACCGTGATTATTTCGCGCATAACGTTTCCACCTGTTTTCGCACTGGTTAAACCCTACTGGATTTCTAAGCTGGAGACGGGAATTGAACCCGTGACCCCGTCCTTACCAAGGACGTGCTCTACCAACTGAGCTACTCCAGCGACGGGACATCACCGATTCATCGCCAACTTCCGGGGAACAAAAAAACACACCCTTTAAGAATTCTTTCAGGATTCTTAAAACTGGAAAGCCTGCATTAGTTGTATCCGTTTTTCCTACAGGCAGTACCCTATGGGGCGATGTAGATAGTAAAATATATAGTAAAAACCGGTCTTTGTCAATATTTTTTTTAATAAATTTTTAATGGGCGGGCGATTTTGAAAATTAGCAGACTTAAAGGGAGCGGACACCTTACATATTCAAGGCTGCCCGGCAGATTCAGCCAATCCCACGAAGTCGTCAAGAGAAAGCACCTCCCCTCTGGCTTGAGCAGGAATACCCCGTTCTTCCAGAAAGCCGGACAGTGTTTCCCCATCGATCAACCCCTTAAGCGTATTCTTGAGCATTTTCCGCCTTTGGCCGAACGCCGCGGATACCAGGCGGAAGAACATTTTCTCCCTTTCCCCCCGCAGCGGCAGGGCCTCCCTGGGAATAAGCCTGACAAAGCAGGAATCTACTTTCGGCACCGGATAAAAACAGGAATTCCTGATCCGAAAGAGCATTTCCGGGGTGCTGTAATACTGCGCGAAGAGGCTCAAAGGCCCGTATTCTTCAGTACCGGCCGAAGCGCACAATCTTTGGCCGTATTCCAATTGCACTGTCAGATAAACTCCGGAAATTATCCCCCTGGCGTCAAGCAGAAGTTTTTCCAGGATAGGAGAAGCAATATAATAAGGAATATTTCCTATCGCCTTCAGGCCTTTCCCGCGCCCGCCGCCTGCCGCGGCCATCGAATCATCCAGCGAACGGATATTCAGTTTCAGGATATCGGCATTAAGGATGCGGACATTTTCCCTGCCGGCCACGGCAAGGCCGAGCTGCGGCAGCAGGTCGCAGTCTATCTCCACCGCCGCTATCGCCGCGGCTTTCTCCGCCAGCAAAACGGTCAATTCACCTTTTCCGGCGCCGATCTCCAGCACGCGGTCCGAGCCGTCAAGCTCACAGGCGGCGGCGATACGCCGCAGGACGTTCCCGTCAACCAGGAAATTCTGGCCTAAACTCTTTTTAGGTTTAATGTGCATTTTATTGCCAGTCGCAGGGCGCTTATCAATGAAGCAGGGTCTGCCGATTTGGGCCTGCCGGCGATATCGAAGGCCGTGCCGTGCAAAGGCGAAGTGCGCACGTACGGAAGCCCGGCCGTAAGGTTAACCCCGGAACCTCTTCCGGTAAGCTTCAACGGGATCATCGCCTGGTCGTGATACATAGCGACCACGCAATCGTAACCGCCGGAGAACGCGCGCGCGATCGCGACATCTGCGGAAAGCGGCCCGTCGATACTGCCGAACCTGGAACGCAGGCGTTTGACCTCCGGGGACAACATTCTGACCTCTTCATCGCCGATAACCCCGTTGTCCCCGGCGTGCGGATTGATACCGCAGACCGCCAGTCGCGGAGAACGGATGCGGAACATTTCTTTAAGACACTTATGGACGGCGGCCGCCGCCTCGGAAAGCCTGCCCGGTTTTATGGCCCGCGCCGCGTCGCGCAGCGGCAGGTGCCTGGTCAAAGTCACAAAACGCAATTTATCGTTCAAGAGGATCATCTCCGGGTTCCCGGTCCCGGCTTTCCAGGCGAGATACTCGGTGTGCCCCGGCCATTTAAAACCTGCGGCATTTACCGCTTCCTTGGAGATCGGGCAGGTCACCAGGCAGTCGTATTCACCGCCGGATAATCCGGCGCAGGCGGCATCCAGGTATTCCATAGAGGCGCGGCCGTATGCCGGGCTTAATTTGCCGAAGGAGAACCCGCGGACGGGAACGTTATCCATATCCAGAAGCCTGGCCCCTTGCGGCAATCCGTAACCTTTGGGAAGAAAAGATAACACGCGCGCGCTGCCGATGACGGTAAAATCGGCCAGCCCGCGGCACTCCCGCAGCGCATGCCCGGTAATTACCGGCCCGATACCCGCGGGATCTCCCATTGTCAGACAAACCCGTATTCTTTTCGCCATAATGTTCCCCGGTGTATAGGCGTTATTTCGAAAGATTTATTTTTATGTATGCTCTCGCCTTCAATTTCTCCAGCCAGGAGGCCAGTTCTTCCTGGAATTTACGCGTAAAAAGTATATCGCGTATCTCGTCCCTTACTTCGTCGAGCTGCTGCCTGCGCGGATCCACGACCCCGGTGACCCGGAAAACATAATACTCGTTTTCCGCCTTCAACGGATAGGAAACCTCGCCGGTCTTGAGGCTGAACACCACGTCCTCGATGTTCTTTTTGAACTTTCCGTTCCTGAGCATCTGCAGCGTGCCGGCGGTGACCCCGACCGACTGCGCGGCTTCCTTGAAACTCTTGCCCTCCTTCAAAGCTGAATAAACCCTGCCCGCCTTGCTCTCTTCCGAAGTAATGACATATTCCAGGCTGCGCTCTTCCGGAAGTTCGAATAATTTCTTGTCTTCCTCGAAATAAGCGGTTATCTCCTGGGGGTCCACGCTCACCTTGCTTTTGACCTGTTTATTGATCACCTCGTACATCAGCAGCTGCTCCCGCAGTTTCTCTTCGAGATCGGACTGCACCAGCCCCTGCTCCTGCAAAGTCTGCTGAAAAACGGCCTCGGAAGTATACTTGCTTTTAATGTCCTCGACCCGCGCCTTGACGCGCGCCTCGTCCGCTTTCAGCCCGCTTCTTTTGGCCTCCTGGAGTATCAAACGGTCCTCGATAAGTTTATTCAGCAGTTCCTGCCTGTTCTTGGCCGACGGCGCGCCGTCCTGCACGCCGACGAACCCGGCGTAATCATTCAATTCCTTAAGAGTGATTATTTCTTTGTTCACGATCGCCGCGATGCTGCCCTGGGCCAGGCAGGCCGCGCAGGGAACAAGCGACAAAAAACACACCAAAACCGCATTCATCGATTTATTGCCGATCATCTTCTCCAACCCCCGCTTTCTTGTAAACCGCGACCGCTTCCCGCAGAAGCCTGCAGTAAAGGTCAAACCCCACCGCCGCGATAAAACCGTGCTGCTCCAGGCCGAGCACATTCCCGGCCCCTCTTATTTCCAGGTCCTCCATAGCGATATTGAAACCTGCGCCAAGCTGCGAATGCTTCTCTATGGCGTTCACTCTTTTCGCCCCTTCTCCGCCGGCCGCCGCTGCGGAACGCGGAAGAAGCAGATAAGCGAAAGCCTGCCTGTCGAACCTGCCCACGCGTCCGCGCAGTTGATGCAGGTCGGAAAGCCCGAATGTATGCGCGTTATTGATAATGATCGTATTCGCACGGGGGATATCTATCCCGGTTTCGATGATCATCGTAGAGAAGAGCACGTCGAACTTTCCGCTGAAAAAACCGGACATCACCGTTTCCAGTTCCGCCGCCGGCATCCGGCCGTGCCCCACCGCGCACTTAACGGAGAGCGGAAGGCTTGCGACGACCTTATCCTTCAATTTCTCCAGGTCCTTGATGCGGTTATGCACGAAAAACACCTGGCCTCCCCTGCGCAATTCCGCGGTTATGGCCTCCCTCACCAGATCCTCGTCATATTTTACCACAACCGTCTTCACTGGCAACCTGTTTTGGGGCGGAGTATTTATGACCGACATCTCCTTGACGCTCATCAGGCTCATATACAGCGTGCGCGGGATAGGAGTGGCCGTGAGCGTAAGCACATCGGTGGACACCCTGTACATCTTCAGTTTTTCCTTGGCCTTCACACCGAACCGCTGCTCTTCGTCAACGATCAACAACCCCAGGTTCTTGAACTTGACGTCCTCCGAAAGCAGCCGGTGAGTGCCGATAACAATGTCCGCCGCGCCGGATTCGATCTCGGAAACTATTTTTTGCTGCTCGGAACGCGAACGGAAACGCGAAAGCATACGCACGTTGAACGGGAACTCCTGCAGGCGGGCAATAAAATTATGGTAATGCTGCTCCGCGAGTATGGTGGTGGGCACCAGATAAGCCACCTGCCTGCCGTCCATCACCGCCTTAAAAGCGGCGCGCATAGCGACCTCCGTCTTTCCGTAGCCGACGTCCCCGCAAAGCAGCCTGTCCATAGGCCGGCCAGACTCCATATCCGCTTTCACCTGGGCCAGGGCCTTGACCTGGTCCGGCGTCTCCCGGTAAGGAAAAGACTGTTCGAATTTCCGCTGCCATTCCCCGTCCGCGGAATAAGCGAACCCTTTGACGCTGCGCCGCATCGCCTCCAGGGAGATCAATTCCATAGCGAGCTTCTGCACCGCCTTGCGGGCGCGCTCCTTGACCTTCAGCCACTGCCTGCCTCCGAGACGGTAAAGTTTCGGTTTCCTGGCCTGGAAAGCGATATACTTCTGCACCAGATGCATCTGCGCCACGGGCACGTAAAGCTTCTCGCGGCGGTCGTATTCAATCACCAGATGGTCGCTTAAGACGCCCCCGGCTTCGATCTTCTTTATCCCCAGAAACCTGCCTATGCCGTGCCGGTTATGCACGACATAATCCCCGGGTTTAAGATCCAGGAAATTAAAAAGCGGTGAATCTTCCCCGAAAGCCGGGGAAGGAAGACGGGAATGCCGGACGAACGGCAGGATGATCGCCATCTGATGCTCCCAGGTTCTTTCCCCGGAAGCGAGATTGAAAGTATGCAGGCCGGCGAGCCTGTCTAAGTCAAAAGTCAGCCGCAGAGGCAGTTCAAAGGTAACCGGAAAAACATCTATTACTTCCCCCCTGCGGGCGAAGTCCCCTTCTTCCGCCACCGCCTCCTGCCTTTTGTAGCCGAGCCGCGCCAGAGCCGAACACAGGACGTCCTGCCCCGTCTCCTGCCCGGAATAAAGCTTTAAGAAATTGAAAGTTGAGTCGTTATCGCTGCCAGAATGATCTACTGCGGACATTTAGAAAAGAATTTGGTTTGCCGCGCAGGCCGGCCCCTGGCTGCGGGCATCCTAAGGCATACCCGGCTCCCAACACGGAGCCGGGCTACGCCTTGAATGAACTCTGGTTATTTCTTTTTTGCCGGTCCGGACCAGGCCAGCACCAGCGGCGAAGCTATATATACCGTGGAATAAATCCCGGAAATAAAACCGACGATCAACGCGAAAGCGAAATTGCTCAACACCTCTCCTCCGAAGAAATAAATTGCCACTACCGTCATTAGTGTGATACCGGAGGTCAGGATCGTCCTGCCCAGGGTCTGATTGACGCTAAGGTTGATCAACTCATAGAGGCTCTTATTCCGGTAAAGATGGCTGTTCTCCCTGACCCGGTCATAGATGACTATGGTATCGTTTATGGAATACCCGGCGATGGTCAGGAGCGCGGTCACGGTCAAGAGGTCCATCTGCCTTCCGGTGAGCGCCATTACGCCGCAGGTAACCAGCACGTCGTGAAAAATCGCCAGTACGCCCGCCGCGGCGAAATTCAGGTGTTTGAAACGGATACCCACATAAACCAGGATGCCCGCCAGTGACCAAAGCAGGGCCTTGACGGCTTTATCTTTCAGATGTTTTCCGGCAACCGGCCCGACCTTCTCCAGACGCATCAACTCGATCTTTTCGCCCGGGAATTTCTTCTTCAATTGGGCCGTGAGGCGGTCGTTCTTGTCCACCCCGGTCTTGATCAGCACCTGGCGCGGGTTTTCCTTGAACTGCTGAATGGAAGCGTCGGCCAGGCCGACTTCTTTTAAAGCCTCCCTTACCGCCTCGATCTTCACCGGTTTCTCGAAGAGATATTCCTGGAGTTGTCCTCCGGCGAAATCAATACCGTAGGCGCGCTGCCCCTTGCCGAGAAAAGAGAACAAACCTAAACCTATCACCAGCAGGGAAACGGTGTAAAAAATATACCGCTTGCCGATAAAATCGAATTTGGTCTCGCCTATCATTCTGAACATCGGCAGGGACTTTATCCAGCCGGCATTGATCAGGAGCTCGAAAATCGTCCTGGTCATCACTACCGCGGTAAAAAGGCTGGCGCACAAACCGATAGTCAGGGTCACGGCGAAGCCGCGGATAGGGCCGGTGCCGAATTGAAAAAGCATAAACGCCGCGATCAACGTAGTAAGGTTGGAATCAAAAATGGCGCTGAAGGCCTTGCCGTAGCCTGTCTCCACCGCTGCCCTCAAGGGACGTCCCTGGACGAGTTCCTCGCGGATACGCTCGTTGATAAGCACGTTGGCGTCCACCGCCATACCTAAGGAAAGCACCAACCCGGCTATGCCCGGCAGGGTCAAAGTCGCCGAGACCCCGGGAAAAAGATACGGGAGCAGCCCCAGGCAGCCTAACGTGATCAGCAGGTTACAAAAAAGCGCGATGTCGGCGATAACCCCCGAAAGAAGATAATAGAACGCCATAAACGCGAAAACCAGCGCCATTCCCACTAAACTCGCCTTGACCCCGGAATTGATGGAGTCCTGGCCGAGCAGCGGCCCGATGCTCCGCTCTTCTTCTATATACATCGGAGCCGGCAAGGCGCCGACTTTGAGTATTACCGCCAGATCCTGGGCTTCAGCGGCGTCGAAATGCCCCTGAATGACGGCCTGCCCGGAAGGGATCGCTTCCCTGATCACCGGAGCTGACTGGACTTTACCGTCCAGGACTATGGCCAGCCGCTTGCCGACGTTTGCCCCGGTAATCTCCGCGAATTTCTTCGACCCTTCGGCGTTGAATTCCAGCGACACCAGCGGTTCATTGAAAGAACTCTGGTTAAAACGCACCGTGGCATCTTTGATGGAATCGCCGGTCATCGCCGCTTTCTTTTCCAGCAGCAGAGGTTCCTTATCTTCCCCGGCATACTTCAATTCATAGCCTTCCGGGACGCTGCCGGCCAAAGCGGCCTGCAGCTTGTCGGCTTCAGAGGAAACCACCTTGAACTCCAGCATCGCGGTCTTGCCGATAATATCGACCGCACGCTGCCTGTCGGATATCCCGGGAAGCTGCACGACTATTTCATCTTCTCCCTGGCGCTGTATGGAAGTCTCCCTGACGCCGAACTCGTCTATCCTGTTACGGATCACCTCGATCGCCCTGTCGGCAGCCTCGCTCCTCTGCGCCGCGGGGATCGCCGAAGTATCCACTTTAAGCAACAGATGCGTGCCGCCTTTAAGGTCAAGACCGAGATTTATTCTTTTTTCCAGGGGAAAAGCGAAATAAACGCACACCCCCAGGACCGCCAGTATTCCCAACGTTTTATAGAGAAGATTTTTATGCATATCCCGTTTCCCCTTTAGTTACTGGTTTTTCTGCTGCTCTTTTTTAGTCACGACGGAAATACAATTCTTTTCAAACTCCATCTTGACGTTCTCGTCCACCCGCAGAACAACGCTGGCATCCTTGACGTTTACCACCGTCCCGTGTATGCCGCCGGAGGTAATGACCTCGTCGTTCTTGGAAAGAGAAGCCAGTAATTTCTGGTGCTCTTTATCGCGTATCCGCTGCGGCCTGATCAGCATAAAATAAAAAACCACGAAGATCATCGCCAGCGGCAGAAGATTCAATATCGGATTCACCGTCTGTGTGCCCATTTTTACCCCCCTTTAAATGCCCCCCTGTTTTCTTGCGAAAGCAAGAAGGGGGGCGAATTTAATCCCGAAGCTTCGGGATTAGAATTTTATCGCTCCTACTTTTAAGAATGACCTCAAGGCCTGGATATCAGGCCTTCTTGGATCTCTTATACAGGCTTTTCACCGTCGCCGAAGGCTGAGCGCCTTTGGAGATCCAGTAATCGTACCTCTCAAGCTTCAGCGTCGACGACGCCTTGAACGGGTCATATGAACCGAGTTCCTCGATGCTCTTACCGTCCCTGCTTCTGCTTTCCTCAAGAACGACAATGCGGTAATAAGCCCTTCCCTTGACGTTCTTCCCGATCCTCTTCAAACGAATACGTACAGCCATTTTGTGAATCCTCCTTTAAGATTAGTTTTAACGGCTTTGCGTTATGGCCTCGAGCAATGCCCCGGCCTTATTGGCGGTCTCGGCGTATTCCTTGGCCGGTACCGAATCCGCGACGATCCCGGCGCCTGCCTGGATATAAGCGGTATTATCTTTGACGAAAACGGTGCGTATGGTGATACAAGTGTCCATATTCCCGGAAAAGCTGAAATACCCCACGCATCCGGCGTACGGGCCGCGCCGCGTCCTTTCCAGTTCTTCGATGATCTGCATAGCCCTGATCTTCGGGCTGCCGCTGACGGTGCCGGCGGGAAAACACGCCGCCAGGACATCATAGGCGTCATACCCTTTCTTGAGCGCACCGGTAACTTCGCTGACCAAATGCATCACGTGCGAATATTTCTCCACCTTCATAAACTCGCTGACCCGCACGCTGCCTTCCCGGCTGACCCTGCCGAGATCGTTCCTGCCCAGGTCGACCAGCATCACGTGTTCGGCGCGCTCCTTCTCGTCCGCCAGCAGGTCGCGCTCGTTTAAAGCGTCCTCTTCTTCATCCCTGCCGCGCGGCCTGGTCCCGGCGATCGGCCGGGTACGCACCAGGCCGTCCTCGCAGCGCACCAGTATCTCCGGCGAAGCTCCTACCAGGCTGATATCGCCCAGTTCCAGGAAGAACATATAGGGCGAAGGATTAATGCTGCGCAGCCTGCGGTAAACGGCGAACGGCTCTCCGGAAAGTCCGGACTGCATCCTGCGGGAAAGCACCACCTGGATGATCTCCCCGTCCCGGATATATTGCTTGGCCTTTTCCACCATCCGGCAGAATTCCGCGCGCGAAGCTCCGCCGGACGGCAAAACCGCCCGGCCTGCAGCGGATGGCCGCTTCTTCAAGGAAGGCAGACTGCGTGATAATCTTGCGTTGAGCGCCGAAATACGGTTTAAAGCCTGCCGGTACAAACGCTTCATTTCCTTTACACTGCGTCCGGAGTCCACCCCGGGCAACAACACGTTGGAAACGATCATAATCGTGTGCCGGAAATGATCAAAGATCAGGATATCGTCCGCCAGCAGAAAAAGACAATCGGGAAAACCGGCATCTTCTCTTTTCAAGTCCGGCAGATCCTCGAGAAATCTTACCGTATCGTAACCGGCGTAACCTACCAGCCCGCCGCAGAACCGCGGCAGTCTCGGCACGCTTACCGGACGGAAATCCTTCATCAGATCCTTCAATTCATCCAACGGCCCCCTGGGACCGGCGGTCTTGAAACGCCTGCCGCGTTCTCCTGCGCTGCCGCTGCGCCGGGTGATCACGGCATTTCCGCCTTCGCTGCTGAAGATCAACCTGGGATCCGTGCCCAGGAAAGAATAGCGGGCGATCTTTTCCTGGCCCTCCACGGATTCCAGCAGAAAAGAATACCTGCCCTGCCTGATCTTCAGGAAAGCGGAAACCGGAGTATCCAGGTCGGCGTTCACTTCGGCGTAGACCGGCACAACATTCCCCTGCAGGGAAAGTTTCCTGAACTCTTCAAAGGAAGCCGGATGGAACGAAAGCGTATTATCCATTCTTTTTAACTTTTATCTTACGGTAGAAACAGCTTCTGTTGCCGGTATGACAGGCGATATCCCCGGCCTGCCTGACTTTTATAAGTAAAGCGTCCACGTCGCAGTCATAAGCTATCGACTTCACGAATTGAAAATGTCCGGAAGTCTCTCCCTTCACCCAGAACTCCTGACGGGAACGGGACCAGAAACAGGTCTTGCCGGATTTTATCGTCCTGCGCAAAGACTCCGGATTCATATAGCCGAGCATCAACACTGCCCCGTCTTTGTAATCCTGTATGATAGCGGGTATCAACCCTTTTTCATCGAGTTTGAGTTGGCTGAAACTGAAAACTGAACCCGCTTTTGCCGTTGCTTTCTTCACTTTCCCGACCTCCTCTAAAAAACCCCGCGTCTGATAACGCGGCAAAGATTGTTAAAGACGGACAGGTATCCCCCTGTCCGCGAGATACTCTTTCACCTCTTTTATAGAACACTTACGGTAATGAAAGATCGAAGCCGCCAGGCAGGCGTCCGCCTTACCTGCGGTAAAGCCGTCGTAAAAATGCTGCGGGCCGCCCGCGCCCCCGGAAGCGATCACCGGCACCTGCACGGATGAGGAGACCGCGGCGGTCAACTCCAGGTCATAACCGTTCTCCGTCCCGTCGCAATCCATACTGGTCAGCAGTATTTCTCCGGAGCCGCGTTCCACAGCTTCCTTCGCCCAGGCAACGGCATCCTTACCGGTCGGCGTCCTGCCGCCGTGGATCGTCACCTCCCAGGAAGCGCCGGAACGCCTGGCGTCGATCGCCGTCACTATGCACTGGGCACCGAATTTGCGTGAAGCCCTGGCGATCAATTCCGGATCGAGCACCGCCGCGGTATTCAGGGAAACTTTATCCGCGCCCGCATCCAGGAGCGCGCTGATGTCTTCCAGAGTGCCGATGCCGCCGCCCACAGTAAAAGGCATATAGATCACTCCCGCGATCCTCTCGACCAGGCCGCGGAGAGTTTTTCTTTTCTCGTAGCTGGCCGTGATATCCAGGAAGACCAGTTCGTCGGCGCCCTGCGCGTCATAAATACCCGCGACTTCCACGGGGTCGCCGGCGTCTTTGAGCCCCAGGAAACGGACGCCTTTGACGACACGCCCGTCTTTTATATCCAAACAGGGAATGATCCTTTTTGTAAGCATTTAAACAGCAATTCTCTTTCTTATTCCCGGATGACGCTCAACGGACGTGTTCCGTTGACCGCAATCTAAATCGGTATTTATTTTTCTAATTTCGATTTTCGATTGCTCTGTGCGCCGTAGGCGGACGCTTGGAAACTTTTGTTACAATGCACTATAGAGACTTGCGCAGCAATTTCCAGGTCCTCTTGCCGACCTTGCCGTCCGGCTTGAGATTATTCGCCTTCTGAAAATCTTTTATCGCTTCTTTGGTCTGCCTGCCGAATTTACCGTCTATGCTTCCCGGATTATAACCGGCGTTCTTCAACGCCTTCTGTATCTGCTTGACGGTCGGCCTGGATTTTACTTCTTTCTTCTCCGCGGCATTGCCGGAAGGCTCATTGCCGGAAGAAATATTCTGTTCCTGCGTCCGGCTGAGTTCTTCTTTAAGCCCGGATATCTCCTCGTCTTTGGCCTGCACCTGCGCGTTCACCGCGGAAAGCTGTGTATGAAGCCGCTGTATTTCCATATCCTTCTGTTTCGCTCCGGTAGTGGCGCAGCCGGACAAAAATAAAGCCGTGACCCCGATAACCAAGAACATCATTCGCCGCATCGCTTCCTCCTTTTTGCACTATGACCGACAGTCATCCCACGGACTTCCTAAAACAACAAAATCTAACCCCGGGCTTTATTGCCCGCCGCAGTGATCGCCTGCCGCAAAGTGAACTTCTTTTCGTAAAGGGCCTTTCCGGTAATGATCCCGCTTAAACCGCGCTCCTCAAGCCGGCAGAGGTCCCGGATATCTTCCAGGCTGGATATCCCGCCGGAAGCGATCACGCGCAGCCCGCTTCCTTCCAGGAGTTTTCTTACCGCGGGGATATTCGGCCCTTTCAACGTCCCGTCCCTTAGAGTATCCGTATAGATCATCTCGGCAAAACCGATATCTTTAAGCGAGCGCGCGAAATCCACGGCGTCCGGCCCGCCGTGACTCTTCAGCCAGCCCTTGACCATGATCCTGCCGCCGGCGGCATCCACGCTGACGATCACCCGTTTGCCGAACCGGGCATAAGCTTTTTTTAAGAATACACTGTCTTCCACCGCCCTGGTCCCGAGGATCACCCTGCCGATCCCCGCTTCCAGCGCGCGCTTGATCGCCTGCAAAGTGCGTATTCCGCCGCCTAACTGCACGGGAATACCGGCCGCTTCGGCTATCTTAACGGCGACCGGCAGGTTTTTCTGCTCGCCGGTCCTGGCGCCGTCCAGATCCACGATATGGATCATCGCCGCGCCCTGCCCGGCCCATTTCTTCGCCACGGCCACGGCGTCGCGCGAATATTCTTTACTGCGGCCGAATTCGCCTTTTACCAGCCTTACCACACAACCGTCCTGAAGATCAACCGCGGGCAGAATGTCTATCATCAGTTAAGAGCGATGAAATTCTTCAATATGCGCAGCCCCGTGCCCTGGCTTTTTTCAGGGTGGAACTGGACGGCATAAACATTATTCGCCCAAGCCACGGAGGTAAAATCCCGGCCGTATTCCGTGATCCCTGCGGAGACTAAAGGGTCCCGCGGGGCGGCGTAATAAGAATGGCAGAAATACACGTATTCCCCGTCGTTTATCCCGTTCAAAAGCCGGCAGTCGCGGCCGGAAGCGCCGAGTTTGATCCGGTTCCATCCCATATGCGGCACTTTCAGGCCGTTACGGAACTTCAAAACCTTCCCGTCCAGGACCCCGAGCCCCTTATGCTGCGCAGCTTCCTCGCTCTCGGAAAAAAGCACCTGCATCCCCAGGCAGATCCCGAGGATGATCTTCCCGGAGGCCGCCTGTTTTTTGAGTATCGGCGCCCCTCCGCCGCGGTTAAGATAATCCATCGCGTCGTCGAAGGCCCCCACGCCGGGAAGCACTATTTTCTCCGCAGCCGTCAATTCCTCCTCTTTACAGGTCACGACGGTCTGCGCGCCGAGCGTTTCCAGCGCCTTGCGCACGCTGTGAATATTGCCGATCCCGTAGTCGAATATAGCTATCATGGTTTTTTACAGTTAAACAGGACGCGCTTCGTCCTTCATGCCTCTTGCTTCATCCTTCTTAACAGAATTAATCAATCACTCCCTTGCTGGAAGGAACACCCTTCCTGCGCGGGTCTATCTCCGCCGCCGAGCGCAAGGCGATACCCAGCGCCTTGAACGCCGGCTCGAGGGTACTGTGCAGGTCGCTGCCCGAGCCGTTTATCTTCACGTGCAGGTTCATCCCCAGTTGTTTGGCGAACGCGTCAAAGAAATGTTCCGCGTCCCCGGACCCGTATCCCTCGCCGCCTTCCGGCTTACCGGCGCCGGCGGCAATAAATTTAAAATACCCCCTGCCGCAGATATCGGCGGTAACGTCCGCGGAAACTTCTTCCATCGGCACGGAAGCCCAGCCGATACGCCTGATGCCGCACTTGTCGGCCAGCGCCTCTTTGAAAGCCTTGCCGAGGGCGATACCGATATCCTCGTTGGTATGGTGGATATCCACCTTCAGGTCGCCTTTGGCGGAGATCTCCAGGTCGAATAGCCCCCAGAAAGAGAACAGCTCCAGCAGATGGTCGAGCAGCCCGATCCCGGTTTCTATCTTACTTTCCCCGGCGCCGTCCACGGCCAGTTTAACGCTTATTTCCGTTTCTTTGGTAACTCTTTGGATCTCGGCTTTACGCATAGTTTATCCCTTTCCGGGCTCGCTCTGAAAACGCGTCTTCACGGAATCCAAATGATGCGTCATTCCCTCGATGGAAGCTACTTTCTCCAGCGGCTCGCGGATCCTCTCCAGCGCCTTTCTGGAATAACTTATTATATGGATGCTCTTGACAAAATCAAGCGTGGATAATCCGGAAAAGAAACGCGCCGTGCCGCCTGTGGGCAGCACATGGCTGGGGCCGGCGACATAATCGCCCACCGCCGCCGGGCTGTAATGCCCCAGGAACACCGCTCCCGCGTGCCGGACGTGTTTTAAAAGCGGGCCGGGATCGTTAACGAGTATCTCCAGATGCTCGGGAGCGATCCTGTTGGAGATATCCACCGCCTGTTTCAGGTTCTTGGTAAGCACAACGTAGCCGTTTACCGCCGGGATCTGCGCCACTACTTCTCTGGCCAGGCTCTTGGAATTCGTGATCAGTATCGCCAGTCCCTGGGAATGTTCCGCCTGCGCCTTCAGATCGGCGATAATATGGCGCTGATTACTGTAACGGTTGGCGATGATCACCAGTTCCGTAGGCCCCGCCACCATATCGATATCCACGTCGCCGAATACCTGGCGTTTCGCTTCGCTGACGTAAATATTTCCCGGGCCGACGATCTTGTCGACCTTCGGGATACTCCTGGTGCCGTACGCCAGCGCGGCGATCCCCTGCGCCCCGCCCACGCGGTAGATCTCGTCCACTTTAAGCAAATTCGCCACCACCAGTATATGCGGATTGATGTGCCCGTTCTTGTCCGGAGGACTGATCAAAGCTATCTTTTTGACGCCGGCCAGTTTCGCCGGCAGCACGCTCATATAGACACAGGAGACCAGCGGCGCCGTGCCGGCGGGCACGTAAATACCCACTCTTTCCAGAGGCACGTAATTCTCCCCCAGCACCACCCCCTCGTTATCGCGCAGCCTCCAGGACTTGCGTTCCGTCCGGCGGTAGAAACGCGTGACATTATCGATGATGATCTTCAGGCTGGAGACGAAATTGGAACTGATATTCTGGTATGCCCCGCTGATCTCTATCTCGCTGACTTTCAACTGCCGCGGCGTCATCTTCACGCCGTCGAATTTCTTCGTGTATTTCAGCACCGCCTCATCGCCGCAAAGACGCACGTCCGCCAGTATCCGGCGCACTTTTTCGTCCACCCGCTTGGGCCGGTAAAAACGCCTGTCGTATACTTTCTCCAACGCGCTGCTGTTGGACCGGATTATCTTCATCTCTTCACCTGCTCCGCCAATTCCCTGAATTTAAGCAGCGCCTGTTCCAGGTTCTCCGGACGGTTGCCGCCGGCCTGCGCGAAATCCGCCCGGCCCCCGCCGCTGCCGCCGATAAGCGGCGCCACTTCCCCTATCATCTTCGAAATATTCAATCCGCCGGCGCAAAGGTCCTGCGTCGCGCCCAGCACGAGAAAAACGCGCTCCCCTTTTATCCCGCCCAGCGCCAGCAAGGTCGCCTGCGGGCTTTCTTTTTTCAGGCTGTCGACTGCCTTACGCAGGACATCAGGATCGGCGCCGTCGAGCACTCCGCTGACTAATTTTATACCGTTGATGTTTTGCGCGGATTCCAGAAGGCGCGAGGCGGAATTTCTGGCTTCCTCCAGGCGCAAAACCGATAATTCCTTCTCCAGTTCCCTGATCCTGGACGCCTTCTTCTGCGCCTCCGCAACCAATGAATTGGCCGGGACGCCGAGGGCTTCGGCGGCGCCGAAAATAATCCCGTCGCGTTCCTTTGCCAGCGCGTAGGCGCTGAATCCGGTCACCGCTTCTATCCTGCGCACTCCCTGCGCCACGGAACTCTCCTGCAGGATCCTGAACTGGCCGATCTGGCCGGTAAAATCCAAATGAGTGCCTCCGCAAAGTTCTTTGGAAACTCCGGGCACGCTGATCACGCGCACCTTGTCCGCGTATTTCTCGGCGAAGAAAGCCAAAGCGCCTTCCTGTTTAGCCTGCTCAAGGGAGATCTCTTTTTTCTCGACCGCAGTATTGGCCAGCACAAACCCGTTAACAAGCGCCTCGACCCTGTCCAGATCTTCCCGCGAGAGCGCTCCCGGATTGGTAAAATCGAAACGCAGCCGGTCGCCGGAAACCAGAGATCCCTGCTGCCTGACCTGCGCACCGAGTATCTGCCGGAGCGCGGCCTGCAGTAAATGGGTGGCGGTATGGTTCCTGGCCACGGCAAGCCTGCGCTCTTTATCCAGAACGGCGGAAACCTCATCGCCTTTACGCAGCACCCCGGATACCACCCGGCAGTCGTGAACGATCACTTTATCTATCTTGCGGGTATCCAGAACTTCCGCTTCGGCGCCGGCGCTTTTTATGTATCCCGTATCGCCGCACTGGCCGCCGGACTCCGCGTAGAAAACGCTGCGCTCAAGCACCACGCTGACGCGGTTCCCTTGCGCGGCCTGCTCGACTTCCTCGTCGCCGGCGATGATCTTCAGCACGCGGCTTTCCGCCTCTTGCAGAGAATAACCGAGGAATTCCGTAGCCGGCAGATCTTTCTGCCAGGACTGTTCAACACAAAAAACGTCGCCCTGCATAGCGCTCTTTGCCTTGGAACGGTTCTTTTGCAGTTCCATCTCTTTCTCGAACGCCTCCGCGCCGAGCGCGATGCCTTTTTCCGCGGCCCAGGACGAAGTAAGTTCAAAAGGTATGCCGTAAGTATCGTAAAGTTGAAAAGCGGCGATCCCGGCTTTATGCGCGTCCGGCGAAGCGCGGAAGACGCCGAGTTTTTCTTCCAGCAAAGCGCCGCTGTTTGAAAGCGTAAGCTGGAACGCGCGCTCCTCGGAGGCGATCACGGCTTCGATCTCCGCCGACCTTGCTTTCAAACCCGGATAAGGCGACCGCATCGCTTCCGCGGCCACCGGGGTCAGCTTATGCAGAAAAAGCCCGTTTATGCCCATCCCTCTTAAATGCAATATACTCTTGCGTATCAGTTTCCTTACCACATACCCGCGCGCCTCGTTGGAAGGAAGGATACCGTCGTAAATGGAAAACACCGCCGCGCGCAGGTGATCGGCCACCGCGTAAACTTCGTTTAACTTAAGTTCCGCGCGGGGACGCGGAGAACCGGCGATGACCGCCGCCGTCAAAGGCCTGAAGGCGTCGGTCTCGAAATTACTCCTGACGCCCTGCATAACCGCGGAAATCCTCTCCAGCCCCATACCGGTATCTATATTCTTCTGCGGCAAAGGTTCCAATATCCCGCCGTCTTTACGGTTGAATTGCGTGAAAACCAGGTTCCAGATCTCCACGTACCTGCCGCAGTTGCAGCCCGGTCCGCATTGCGCTGCGGAACATCCATACCCTTCGCCCATATCGAAGAATATCTCCGAACAGGGTCCGCAAGGGCCGTTAGGGCCTTTATCCCTGGAGTCTGCCGGCCAGAAGTTATCCTTGTCCCCGAGCCTGGCGATCCTGGATTCCGGCACGCCGATCTCCTCTTTCCAGATACGGTAGGCTTCGTCGTCTTCCTTATGCACGGAGACGCTCAATTTATCAGGGCTTATGCGCAATTCCCGGGTGAGGAATTCCCAGGCCCAGTTTATGGCGTCCTTCTTGAAATAATCCCCGAAGGAGAAATTTCCCAGCATCTCGAAAAATGTATGATGGCAATCGGTTTTGCCGACCTTTTCCAGGTCGTCCGTCCTCAGGCAGCGCTGCGCCGTGGCCGCCCGGCTGAAACCGGTAAGACAGCCCATAAACTGTTTCTTGAACTGGTTCATACCCGCCGGGGTGAACAACACGGTCGGGTCGTCGGCGGGCACGAGGGAATCGCTTTCCACCACGCGGTGTCCGCGCCGGAAAAAGAAATCCAGATATTTAGCCCTTATTTCGTCAGTCTTCATATTCTTTATCGTTTTTGCCGCCGGAGAATTTTTCCAGCGTTCTATTCACCACATCGGGGGAGAAACCGCGCCGGGATAAAAAAGCGAACAGCCGGCGTTTACGTTTTAACGCATCCTCATCGCGCAATAGCGACCGTTTCCTGCCCGAAACAAGTTCAAGGGCCGCTTTCTCCTCGGAATAACCGTCTTCGCGCAGTCTTTCCAGGGCGCGGCCCGCTAAACCGCGCTCGATGCCTTTGGAAGATAATTCTCTGCTTATCCTGGATAAACCGTAAGAACGCGCCGCCCTGCTTTGCGCCCAGGCACGGGCAAAAGCGCCGTCATCCAGGAATTTCTTGTTTTGCAGGAAAGTGAGCGCTTCGCGGACAATCACGGGATCGAACCCTTTATTCTCCAGACGGAATTCCATTTCCCTCACGCTGCGCGGCCTGAATTTCAGAAGAAGAAACGCGTACTGCAACGCCTTGCGTAAATCCCCGGGATCGGCATTACGCTTTTTCAACACTTCCGCCCTCTCCGCGGGACAATCCCGCCTGCCGGCGAGAGCCTGAAAGCCGGAAGCCTGCCGGGCTGCCGTATCCATAATAACGAAAATTCGCCAAACTGAAGATATGATCCGGCGGTCATTTAAGCGGGAAAGTACATCCGAAAGAACAAAACCGCGTCAAACGAAGTTTCATTTCTTCGTTTCCACGGGCATAGTGCCCGCGGAGATCGCCTGGCGCAATTCTTTCTCCATTTCCTGGAAAAGCTTGGGTTGCTCTTTCAAAGCCTTTATTGCAGCGTCCCTGCCCTGCCCGATCTTCTCGTTCTTGAAAGAAATCCAGGCCCCGGATTTCTCGGCGATGCCTAAATTCATCGCGGCGTCCACCAGGCTGCCCATTTTCGAAATACCTTCGCTGTGCAATATATCGAATTCCGCCTCGCGGAAAGGAGGCGCAACTTTATTCTTCACCACGCGCACCCTTGTCCTGCCGCCGATAACATGGTCGGCTTCTTTCAGGGAAGCGATACGGCGTATATCCAGCCTTACCGATGAATAAAATTTCAACGCTCTTCCGCCGGGAGTCGTTTCCGGATTACCAAACATCACACCGATTTTCTGACGGAGCTGATTGGTAAAAATCACAACACTTTTTGATTTGGAAATTACAGAGGTTAAACGCCTCAATGCTTGCGACATCAGCCTGGCCTGTACGCCGATAACACTATCACCCATGTCACCTTCCAATTCGGCGCGTGGTACAAGCGCAGCGACGGAATCAATAACGATAACGTCAATACCACCGCTGCGGATCAGTGTTTCAGCAATCTCAAGCGCCTGTTCTCCGGTGTCAGGCTGGG
>Ga0074199_1000175_pt1 | contig 126726 bp, 88 predicted proteins | sample EPASupsiteSAE347_FD_64528 | JGI IMG/M metagenome (GOLD analysis project Ga0074199, IMG submission 64528) | Bioremediated contaminated groundwater from EPA Superfund site, New Mexico - Sample SAE3-47 | ecosystem: Environmental > Aquatic > Deep subsurface > Groundwater > Contaminated ...
TCTCACAGTTTTTATTGGAATACAATGATCGCCCGCATCAGGGCAGAGAGCTCAAGGGATTATCTCCTAACGAGCTCGAAAGACGGCTTCTTGCAGCTGCCTAAGATCATTTGGACGGATACAGTTTGTTTTTCTTTCCGTGTTCGTGCCGGCTCTTCTACCTAAAGAATCGCCTTTACCGAAGGAATCCTGGCGTATCATCGATACGGTACTGGGCTTCCTGCTTGGCGTCGGGTTGTCCGCCATCATCCAGTTTTTCTATGGATCGAGCCAGAGCAGCCAGAACAAATCGGACCAGCTCAACAAGCTGACCGACCGGCTCTACACGAATCCCGATCAATCCGCAAGTCAGGGAGGGCGCTAACATGAGCCTCAACCGGGAACAGACGGTATTTTTGCAGCATGTGGCCGAGCTCATTCGCAAGGCGCCCGACTACGGGCTTCTCGTGACGGCCGGCGAGCTGTATCGCACGCCGGAGCAGCAGGCATTGCACATCAGGAACGGCCGCAGCAAAACCATGAACAGCCAGCATCTCAAGCGGCTGGCGATAGATCTGAACTTCTTCCAGGAAGCACCTGACGGCTCGCTGCAACTGATCTACGACGGCGACGCCGTACACCGCCTCGGTGCATTCTGGGAAAGCCTCGATCCCGCCGCCAACCGTTGGGGCGGCAACTGGTCGAGCTTCAAGGATACTCCACATTTCGAGCGACGCGAGAACAGCAGCACCTCGCCGCTGGACGTCACGTCGCAGCCCGCATCTACCGCAGCCTCGGGTATGACTCCCCCGGCGATGGCTTCCCCGTCGGTGCCCGGGTTGTCACGAGGCGGAAAATTGCTGACCGGCACCGTAGGTATTCGCTGCCAGAACTCGCCTAACGACGTGGAATCTGTTCAATGGCTGCTGAATCTCAACGCGCAGCGCAGCGCCCTGGTGGAGCCACTCAAGTGTGATGGCAAAATCGGTGCAAAGACATCGAGCGCCATTTGCGAGTTTCAGAAGGTAGTCTTGTCCTTGCCTGAACCGGACGGCATTATCCGCCCCGGAGACTCCACCTTACAGGCTCTCTGCATCGCCCTGCCCAAGTCACTCGACACAACGCTGCTCTCGATTGCCTACCTCAATGCCTCCCGTAATGAAGTGAATTCCCTGACCCCCGTCCTTGTGGAGACCATGGCCAGGTACGACGTCAACACTCCGTTGCGCCAAGCGCACTTTCTGGCACAGATCGGCCACGAAAGCGGTGAGCTGCACTACAGAAGCGAAATTGCCTCGGGAGCTGCCTACGAAAACCGGCGCGACCTGGGTAACACCGAAGCCGGAGATGGACCGCACTACAAGGGACGCGGCCTGATCCAACTCACGGGACGCGCCAATTACGCAGAATACAGCCGCACGGGCGGACTGAACGTGGACGTCGTGGCCGACCCCGGGCAGGTGGCGACCAATGATCAGCTCTGTGTTGACGTCGCCGGATGGTTCTGGGAAAGGCATGGCCTCAATGTCTTCGCCGACCGCGACGACCTCGAGACCATCACTCGCAGGATCAATGGCGGCCTGAACGGCCTTGACAATCGTCGCAGATTGCTTTGCCGGGCGAAGACTTTATTGGGTGTCTGAAGCTTCCAGCTTTTTACGCAACAAGCCTGACATTCCCGCATAACGCCGACAGCCCCCATAGGCAACCCACCGCAAGGCCATATACGGGAATGACGATCCATTGTACCCCCACTTAGACCACGCCGAAAAAGGACCCACGAAAGAGCCATTCGACAGCGCTGCTCAAGACCTTGCAATTTTATGAGGAGCTGATAAAAACACGAAGGTATCGGATCGGATTCAAAATTCTTGAAAGAAAGGCCGAATGTCGGCAAGGGGGACAACGATTCTGAATATGATTATAACTCCGGGACCTTCACCTATTCAGGAGACCTCACGGGAGCGAAGCGCCTTTTTCAAAAGGCCTCCTGTCTTTTGGGCTCGCCTCACCCTGGGTGTGATCCTGATAGCTGCCAGTGTGGACAAGATTATTCATCCGGCTGCTTTCGCTCGAATTATCTATAACTACCAAATCCTTCCCGACGTTCTTATCAACTCTGCGGCCATCACCCTGCCGTGGCTGGAAGTCCTTTTGGGAGGCTTGCTTCTCTTCGGCTTCCGGCTTCCCGCCGCGGTCGTTTTGACGAATTTGCTTTTCATCACTTTTTTTTCCATGCTGGTGTTCAATGCGGCGCGCGGGCTGAACGTCCATTGCGGTTGCTTCAGCACTTCCGCGGAGGGAAATCCCGTCATGCTGTGGTATCTGGCCCGTGATTCGGTCTTTCTGCTGGCGGGGGGGTATCTTTTCCACAAGGTGATTCTTGGTAATGGCCGATGACGAGGGGATGAATCATGCCGCGAGGTGCTTTCAAAACCGCACTCGTTCTGAGCGGAGGCTCGGCTCGGGCTCTGACTCACCTTGGAGTGCTCCAGGAAATCCAGAGGCAGGGCATACAGGTGGACATGATCGTCGGAACGAGCATGGGTGCTATCATTGGGGCTTTGTACGCCTATTATGCGGATGCGTCGGTGGTGGTGGATAAGATGCGCAAGCTGGTAGAGAGCGAGACGTTTCAGAAGACTCTCTCCATAGCGGCGGAAGACGTCCCCACGGTTCTTCCCGACAGCCTGCTCAACCGCTTTGTGTGGCTTTTCAGAAGAGGGGTCTACTACACTCATTCCATGATCCGCTCGACCCTGGTGCCCGAGGAAACCTATGGGGAGATCATGAGACTTCTCATACCGGAGGTTCCCATCGAGGGACTGCCAATCCCTTTTGCAGCCATTGCCATGGACCTGCTCAGCGGGGAAGAGATCGTTCTGAGCAAAGGGTCCCTCCGCAAAGCGGTCTCGGCCAGCGCGGCGATCCCCGGCATTCTTCCTCCGGTTGAAATCCGTGGACGTACACTGGTGGATGGCGGCTGGGTGAACAATGTGCCCGTCGCGCCCGCCATCGCCATGGGGGCACATTTTGTCATCGCCGTCGATGCCTCTCTGGACATTCCCAGTCTCGGAAGCCTTCCCACCTCTGCAATCGAGAGCCTCTTCCGATGCAATGAAATCAGCCGCATCACCCTGACCAGGGACCAGAGACGTCATGCCGACGTCTTGCTGCTCCCCAAAACCGGGCAGATGTACTGGGCGAATTTCGGAGCCCTGGAGCGTTGTCTTCTCGCCGGCAGGGGTGTTGTAAAGGAAAATCTGAAGCACCTTCGGCGCATCCGCCACCTGCGCCGCTTCATGTGTGCCGGAGGACTCCTCCATCCCGCCAGGATCAGGGGCTGGCGCCATCCCTTCACCATGCTTTGACCATGAAGGACTCGATAGCGCCGCACCATCGAGCTCCCGCCCGGGAGGCTACTGGCATAAAACGGGACATGCCTACGGCGGAGCTTGTGTGTTCACCGCAGAGGCGCAGAGGACGCAAAGAAAGCGCAGAGAAGCTTTAGAGATTTCCAAGAGCTTTTCTCTGCGTTTCCTCTGTGTCCTCTGCGCCTCTGCGGTGAAGAAAGCTCAGCCAGTGCCCGTTCAGAGTATACTTAAAGGTTGTCCCGGCTTATGTTGGTAGCCGCCCGGGAATACAGGCTCAAGAAGCCATCTTCAGCATATCCACCTCCGTCACGGGGGCTTTGCAGGCAAAATTTTCGCAAATGTAGACCGTCGGCTTGTGGTCCATCGGGTGGAGCGCTTTCACGTAATCGCAAAGAGCCCCGAGGCGCTCCCCTTCCCTTCCGGTCTCCTTCAGCATTAGAACACGGTTGGGCGCGAACTTCCTGTGAAGGATCTCTGTCATGGCTCGTGTTTCGTCCTGCCCGGATTCTCCCGCGATCACGATTTCCTGGCCCGGACCCAAGGCAAAGTCCAAGGCGTTGAGAAACTGGGTATAGGCTGAAGGGTAGTCTCCCACCAGGCTCGAGAAGTTTTTCAGAAGGCGCTCGGCGCTCTTGTCCCACCTCGGATCACCCGTCATGCGTGAGAGGCGCAACAGGTTGAGAGCCGCCACGGAATTGCCGGACGGGATAGCACTGTCGTAGATGTCCTTGTCGCGCACGATCAGGTTTTCACCGTCTCTGGCAGTGTAGAAGAAGCCACCGTCCAGCTCGTCCCAGAAACGATCCATCGTTTGCTCCTGGATGCGAAGGGCTTGTTCGAGGTAGCGAACATCGAAGGATGCTTCGTAGAGCTCCAGGAGGCCCCAGGTCAGGAAAGCGTGATCATCCAGGTAGCCGGCGTGGGCCACCTGGCCGTGTCTGTACCGGCGCAGAAGGTCACCTGAATCCGTGCGGAGAGTCCTCAACAGGAAGTCGGTTGCCCGTATGGCAGCCTGCAGATAAGCAGTGTCCCCCAAAGCCTGGTAGCCTTTTGCCAGGGCCGCGATCATCAGACCGTTCCAGGAGGTGAGTATCTTGTCATCCTTGAAGGGATGAGGCCGCTTTTCGCGAGCCGCAAAAAGCTCACGCCTGCCCGCCTCCAGAAGGTCCTCCAACTCCTCGCCGGCCATCCCCAATTGCTGGGCAAAAAGGGTGGTCGATTTTGTGATATGCGGGATACTCCGCCGGCCTTCGAAATTTCCCTCGGGGGTAATATCATGGAAACGGCAAAAGAGCTCGCCTTGATCCCTTCCCAATACTTTCTTCACTTCCTCGGGGGTCCAGACGTAGAAGAGCCCTTCTTCCCCTTCACTATCGGCATCTTCAGCGGAGTAAAAGGCACCATCGGAGTCGGTCATGTCCCGAAGCACATAAGTGAAGATTTCTCTGGTCACCTGGGCGTAACTGGGCTTGCCCGTCATCTGAAAGGCTTCCGTGTAGGCCATGGCCAGCATCGCCTGATCGTAGAGCATCTTTTCAAAATGGGGAACCACCCACCTTTCGTCCACCGAATACCGATGGAAACCGAAGCCGATCTGGTCGAACATGCCGCCGTCGCGCATGGCATCGAGGGTTTTCTCCACCATGGACAGGGCGTCCATGTGGGGCTTTTGCCGGTGGAACCTCAGCATGAAAGTGAGGTGGTGAGGCGTGGGGAACTTGGGTGGACCGCCAAACCCGCCCATGGTTGGATCAAAAGATCTGGCAAGTTGTTGATAGGCCTTGTCGAGGGTCTTTCGATCCAGCATTTCGGCTTCGTCCGGATTTCTTCGACGGGGTTGAATGGCGCCCGTTATTTCCTCGCTCGCCTTGAATACCCGCTCCCGGTGATTCTCCCAGAGACCGGCTATGTGGGCGATAAGGTCCGTCATTCCCGGCATGCCCATACGGCCGGTCTTCGGGAAATAGGTGCCGGCAAAGAAGGGCTTCCGCTCAGGGGTCATAAAGATGGACAAAGGCCAGCCCCCGCTCCCGGTCAAGACCTGGCACACGCTCATATAGATCTGATCCAGGTCCGGACGCTCTTCACGGTCCACCTTGACGGCGACGAAATGCTCGTTCAGCAGCCGGGCCACTTCGTCATCTTCGAACGACTCGTGCTCCATGACGTGGCACCAATGGCAGGTGGCGTATCCTATGGAAAGAAAAATGGCCTTGTCTTCATCCCTGGCTTTTCGAAAGGCTTCTTCTCCCCAAGGATACCAATCCACCGGATTTTCAGCATGTTGCAAGAGATAGGGACTTTTCTCCCCACTGAGACGATTGGGCATGACGTATCACTCCTTTCTAAGGATTATGCTGCGGGAAAATTAAGATGACGCCAAGGCTCGTTCGAAAACAAAAGAAAAGGAGCCGCCGGGCTATCCTTTAGTCAGGTCTTCGAATCAGCAGGAAATCCGGATGCAGGGAGGGATTTGAGAGGAAGGAGCTATGGTTAAAGGTCCGCTCGACATTCCCGCTCCCCTCGAAAGGAGGGGAAGGGAATGTCCTCATTTAGCAGAAAAATTCAAGCAGGCCGCGCACTTTTTGTGTGCTTAAGGCCCTTCCCTCGTCCTATCTGGGGGCGGACAATCCTGCCGAGCCTTCCAGGGAGCACTTGGTAAAATCAATCTCCTTCTGGCACCCGGCGCAAATGTGAGGCTTGTTGAACTCGTCCGAGAAGATTTCCTTCTCTTTGCCACACGCCGGGCACTTGCAAACAAAAGAAGTCAAATTCTTGAAACTTTCAAATCCAGGACAATGTGCGGGTGTTTGCATCGTTCCCTCCTTAGCAAATGATTTGATGTTGCTCGTATCCTCGACCTAGCCATTCGAAGCAGGACTACGGGCTTCCTTCCTGTCCACCGACTCCTTGTCCCGTTGCCCGGACAGCGGGTAGCTCGTAGTCCGTGGTTCGCCACCAGAGTAAAACTTCTTTACGCTCTCCCCTCCTCTTCTTCCATGACCAGTTTGCCCTTGTGCTTCGTTCCGCAACTGGGGCACAGAATTTCAATTTCTTCTTCCGGACCGATATACTTTTCCTGCATGGTCTCCGGCGGAATGAAACTCACGTCCCCGCACGCGCATTGCGGACATTGCCCTTTCACCATGTGTCTTTTCTTAGCAGCCATCTTATTCCTCCGTATTAAGTTAACAACCCCACCTGAGCCTGTCATCCCGCACGCACCATCTGGCTGGATGACTCCGTCTGCCTGCTGCATCGATCATTGTTTAAGCTTTCCAAGCTCTCTGACCAGCACTTCGATATTCGGCCGCTCATTGATGTCATGCACGTCAATGTAGCGGATGAGGCCTTGTTTATCGATCACGAACAGCGCCCGTTCAGACGTTCCGGTCGAGCGCAGTACGCCGTATTTGTCCGCCATATCACCATGAGGCCAAAAATCGGAGAGAACGGGGAACCAGACGCCTCCCATCTGTTCGGTCCAGGCAAAAAGCGTAGGAACGTTGTCTTCCGTGACGCCCAGCAAAATTGCGTCGCTTTCATCGAAGAAATCCTTTGCGAGATTGTAGCCCGGCCATTGCTCGGAGCAAACGGGAGTCCAGGCCGCGGGTACAAAGGATATGACCACGTTCTTCTTCCCCAGGAACTGGCCGAGGGAAACCTTCTCGCCCGTGAGGGAGGGGAGGCTGAAGTCGGGGGCCTTGTCTCCAACCTTGAGCTTTGGCTGGCTGTCGATGGGCTTGAGCTTTCCGACGGAAAAGATCTTCCCCTCGAATTGCTCCGACATACCATAGGCGACCGTGGCAGCGAAGGACACGAGCACAATGCACAATACGGGGATCATGATGGTGTATCCGGCTTTCCGCATGATCGTTCTCCTTTCCTCAATTTCAAAACCCTCAATCCCTCGACGTCCGAGGCTCTCTCTCCAAGGCCTACGCCGGCTTGGATCGTTTGAGGAGGAGCTCTATGAAGTCTTGAGCATTCCCTATGCTTCCGACCTTGGAATAGATCACTTTATGAGATCCGTCAGGGTTTATCCTGATTCCGATAAAATAAGGTGTCCTGACTTGCCCCAGTGCGGTATGTAGGGAATAGTCCCCGTCGGGGAAAATGGGAAAGAGGACCTGGTATTTCGTTCTGAAAAGATTGACTTCATAAGGGTGATTTCCCGCGCCAATCCCCAGAATTTTGATCTTGTCCTTAAGATCCGGGCGAGCGGCGATAAGCCGGTACAGCTCGTTGAGCAGGGGCGCCTCCCTCTGACAATAGGGGCAATACATGCTGAAAATCTCCACGATGACGACTTCCGCTTGAACCTGAGGGATCTTGAAAGGGGCATCTCCCTTGATTCCGAGATACTGAATGTCCTCGGATTTCTCAATAGCCGGAAGCTTGATATCCGGAAGGACGGCTCCCTCGGCCGGAGGTGTATCCGCTGCGCGGCTTTCCACGATCAGGATGTGGAATCCAGCGATGAAGAGCACAAACATGAGCGCAAGGACTGCTGATTTTCGCATGTACATACATCCTTAAAGTTTGAAAGTCGAAGACTTGAATCCCGGGGCTCAACCGAGGACCTACGGCCAAGGCACGAAGTCGCGCGAAGCCTTTCATGAGGTCTCACGCCTTTGCGTGAAAGCACCTCAGGCAGTGACCCCACTGATCCCACTGATCCACCATGAGCGGGAATGGTCAGCAAGGATCGAGAGGAGCTTAGGTGACCGCTCCGGCTCCGTCGAGCCTCGCCCGGCCCTTCTCTATGAACCAGGATTCGGGATCCAGGTAGTAGTATTTGAGGTCGGCAAGAAGGATATGATGCTCCCTCTCTTCGGCAATCATCCGTTCCAGGAATTCACGCTCGACGGACTCCACGGCCTGAGCGAGACGGTTCTCGAAGAACTCGATGCTTGCATTCTCGAGCTTCAGCCCGGTCTCGATGGCAGCCACATCATCGACACAGGCTTGAGGAACCTTTCCATGTTCCTCGGCGATTTTCCTAAGGAGAGTCTTCTTGCCTTCTCCTTCGAAGGTATGAAGCCGACAGGTTCCAGTCCAGACTTTTCCTTTCTTGAGCTCTTCGTAGATATCCTTGATCCGTTGGACGTGCTCCTGCTCGGCATCCCTCAGCATACGGAAGGTTTCGATGCCGACTTGATCGGGGCAGGCCTTCATTGCGTCTTCATACAGGGTCCTCTTCCGCTCCTTCATTTCCATCGCGGTGCAAAACATATCCAGTGCTGCTTCAGGTTCGTTACTCATAGTGAGCTCCTGTGGAAGGTGTGAGATCTCATGGCCTGCTCGTTCGGTGGGCTAGAAAAGTCGTTCTTGTCCCACATATCGTATCCAACAAACAGTAGGTTCCAAAGGCCGGTTTGGCAAGGGGAGTGGCGCATTATGCGCTGAGCCGCCTATTCTTCCGTATCGTCCGTCACGGCTTCCACGAGACAGCTCGGCTCACTCACTTAAGGAAACTTGTCACAAAGTCAGTTTATGCTTCTATTTCATGGAAACTTCACTTATCTTTTAGTCTTGGATACACGTAGTCTTAGATACACGACTCACACAGTATGGGAGGAAATTATGAACGTTCACAAGAGGTCATATCGTGTTGTTTCACTGGTGGGACTGTTTCTGCTTCTCACCGCTCTGCCCTTCTCCTCTGTCCTCTCCCGTGCTCAGGCACAGGAGGAAGTCAAGGTCGGAGCCGGCGCGGCACCGACGGAGAATATTTTTGCCAAAATCAAGGAGCCCATGGAAAAGGCCATTCAACTAAAGCTGGTGCTCATAAGTGACGGTCCGGTTGCAGCGCTCAAAAGCCTGGATGAAGGAAAGGTGGACGCAGCGGCGGGAGGACTCACCTTCCCCGACTGGATTAAGCTCATGGAAACCGACGGATACCGGATTCCGGATAAAGATGCCTACAAGTACCGCGTCATCGGCAAAGACATAATCAAGGTCCTGGCGCACAAGGACGTTACAGTGAAAAGCCTCTCGAAGGAGCAGTTGAAGGGAATTTTCACGGGCAAGACCGCCAACTGGAAAGAAGCAGGGGGACCGGATGCCCCCGTGGTCGTTGTCCTTGGTAGTAAAATCCCCGGAACTCAAAGCGTCTTTCAGAAGGAGATCATGGCCGGTGAGCCCTATGTTCAGGGTGCGGTGATGTCCGAGACGGCGGCCGACGTAAAACAGAAAGTATTGACGACCCCCGGCGCGGTGGGCTTGGGACCGGTGTCCCTCATCGACAATACGGTATCCGTGCCGGAAATTCCCGAGGTCGGGAGGCCGATAACGCTCATCACGAAGGGCGCCCCTTCTCCCACCATTTTGAAGATGCTCGATTTCATAAGTGGTGAGGGCCAGAAATACATCGGCAAGTAATCTCAAGGACGTGCTTCCGGCGCATGCCGAGCTGTATCGGGGAAAAATAAAAAGCCATCGAGCCGGAAGTCCGGGATCGACCGCCTTCCCCGAAGAAAGAAGGAGAGATCCATGAGCCTCGCGAAATTCAAGACCCTCGGTTGGCGCCTTATGATCCCCGCGGTCGCTCTCACCATATTGATGCTGGGCACTGTGGGTACGGTCATGATCGTAAGGCAGCAGGCCGGCACTCGAAGCATGATCGATTCCAAAGGGCAGGCACTGGCCAACCTCCTGGAAAAGATCAGCGTTCCTTACATCGACAACTACGATTATCCTTCCTTGGACGGTTTTGTCCAGGAGGCCGTGAAAGACCCCGAAGTCGCCTTCGTGGTCTTCCTCGATGCCAAGAACAAGCTCGTCACCAGGAGCAGCGTGGAGCCCTCCGACGTGTCCCACCTGCTGGTCTACGAGCGCGAGATCAAGGCGACGAGCGGCAAGCCGATTGGCTCTCTGAGACTGGGCTACAGCCTGGAGAACATGAAGCGGCTTCTGAGGGAAAACATCATCACGGTGGCGGGGAGCGTTTGTATTGCCGCTTGCTTGATGGTCTTGGGGCTTCTTTTCGTCATCCGCACCATCACGCGGCCCATCGGTCGAGCCATCGAAGGGCTCAGCAATGGCGCAACCCGGGTGGCCCGCGCCTCGAGCGAAGTATCCTCGTCAAGTCAGGAGCTTGCCGAGGGAGCGGTCGAACAGGCCGCCGCCATAGAGGAAACCTCGGCTTCACTCGAAGAAATGGCCTCCATGACCCATCAGAACGCTCACAGCGCGGACCGGGCCAATCATCTGATGGCAGACGGCAGGCGGATCGTCACCCGGGCACATGAAACCATGGCGCACCTTACGAGCTCAATGGAAGAAATATCGGGGGCGAGCGAGGAGATCAGGCGGATTATTAGAACCATAGACGAAATAGCCTTTCAGACGAACCTCCTGGCCCTGAACGCCGCCGTCGAAGCAGCCCGCGCGGGCGAGACCGGAGCAGGCTTCGCCGTCGTGGCCGATGAGGTCCGGGCTCTGGCCATGCGGGCTGCCGAAGCGGCAAGGAATACCGGGACGCTTATCGAGACCACGGTCAGGAAAGTGGGAGAAGGCTCCGGTCTAGTTCACAAAACCAACACGGAATTCCGCGAGGTAGCCGGCATCGTGACCCGCTTCGGCGATCTGGCTGCCGAGATTGCCGCCGCTTCCCGTGAGCAGTCCCAGGGAATCGATCAGGTGAACAATGCCGTTGCCGAAGTCGACAGAGTGATCCAGCAAACCGCCGCCCACTCGGAACAGTCCGCGGCAGCTTCCCACGAGATGATGGCCGAGGCGGAGCGGATGAAAGGACACGTTTCCGAGCTGCTGGTCCTGGTCAAAGGGAACAAGGCAAAGACGTATGAGTCCGGGCTTTACCTCGATACCGAGACCCGGGCTGACAGCAGGTGCCGCAATGGGAACAGTATCGCCAAGGCACGGAAAGCTCGTGCACGGGAGCCTGTCGGGCTTCATGCTTCAACCCGCCTACCGGGCCGGGGAAACGGGAGCAATGGCAACAACGGCGGCAAGCACCACGCTGCTGGATCGATCGAGAAAGAGATTAGCCCCGGGACGCTTATACCTTTCGATAGCGACGACTATAAGGATTTCTGATACATGGCATACTTCGAACGGTCATAACTTGCGCTTTGGCTCTTGTGTTCACCGCAGAGACGCAGAGGACGCGGAGAGGACGCAGAGAAATTTCAACAGGATTCCATAATATCCTCTCTGCGTTTTCTCTGCGCCCTCTGCGTCTCTGCGGTGAAAAGCTCAGTTCATGCCCGCGCGGAATAGATGCAAGTTCTACCTGCCGCATTGATCTTCTTCACTTCAAATCTCCTAACATAATAAACTTTTTGACATTTAGGCGTTCCATCATTAAGATGGCACGGTTTGAGTGGCGATGTCCATCATCACAAACCGACAACTGAGGACGCAATGATGAAAATCAAGGTGGAGAAGGCAAGTCTCATCCAGGTTTTGCAAAAGGTTCAAAGCATCACGGATAAAAAAACGAGCATGCCTGTCTTATCGAACACTCTGATCAAGGCAACGGATCAGAACAAGATAGAATTCTCCGCCACGGACCTCGACCTGAGCGTATGGACTCAAATCGAAGCAGAGGTTGAAGCTCCGGGAGGTACCACCGTTTCGGCCAAAAAGCTCCTCGAGATCGTTCGCGAGCTTCCTCTGGATCGTGTTGCACTGGAAATGATTCCGGTAAATCAGCTCCACATCGAAGCTGGAAGAGCTCATTTTCAGCTTGCCACCATCCCTCCCGAAGACTTTCCGCACATGAATTTCTATCAAGGTGCCACGCTGGGTCCGTGTGACATCTCGGTCCTGAAGAAATCCATCGCCAAGACGATTCACGGGGTTCCCATGGAAGACGACCCCTTCAGCATTGCGGGCCTCTTCCTCCATACGGCCGAATCCGGGGAGCTTCGCTTCGTTTCCTCTGACGGTCACCGCCTGGCCTATTACGAAATCCCACGAAGCGCTTTTCCCGACCTGGATATCGGCAACGGCATCATCATTCCACGCAAAGGGGCTCAGGAGATCCTCAAGATCCTGGAAAAGGAGACCGAAGCTTCCGTGGGAATCCATGAGAACTGCCTCATCCTGAGCACTCCCGAAACCCTTCTCAGCGTGCAGCTCCTGGAAGCGGAATTTCCCGAGTATCAGCTTATCATCCCGGAAGACAGACCGTTCTCCTTTACGGTGGAATGGGAGAGCATCCACTCCGCCCTCAAACGGGTAGCGATTCTAACGAACCAGAAATGGCGCCATGTTCGCTTCGTCATCACCAGCGGCACCCTCGAGCTCGAAGCCGGCAATCCGGAGGTCGGAAACGCCACCGAGACCCTGGACATAGACTATCAGGGAGAGCCCTTCACCATCGCCTTCAACATTCGCTATGTTCAAGACACCGTTCAAGCCACGGAAAGCTCTCATGTACGGTTCGAATGGGTCGATCAATACCATGGCGGAGTCATACTGGGTACCGATGATCCCGGATACCTCAGCCTTATCATGCCCATGGTGGTTTGAAACGACGAGTTTTTTTCAGTCGGCGCATCTCTATCCCTATTTCCATCCCAGCCCTCCTTTCAAGCGGTTGGCTCCAGGGGTGCGCTGCGCTCCGCATCACTGTACCCATAAGCCAGGTCATCCGGTTTTCTCGATCCACGACCGATGCCCCCTCGGTCCTTTTCCCTTCCGCTTCCGGAAAAGAAATTGAAAATTGAGCGAGGAAAGGCTATATTTATATGTTTTTGAAGGAAAATTCCGGGATATGCAATGTATGCAAGGTCTTTTCTTCTTTCCTCGAGGGAAAGCGACCTCGGAGTGATGGAAGAATGGTATCCAGTTAGAACAGAGGTTGAGTATGTCAGATTCCAGCAGTAACGGAAACAACACGGAAAATCAATACAATGCGCAGCAAATTACGGTCCTGGAAGGTTTGAGCGCCGTACGTATGCGCCCTTCCATGTACATCGGGAACGTCTCCACCGAAGGACTTCACCACCTGGTATACGAAGTCGTCGATAACAGCATCGATGAAGCCCTGGCCGGTCATTGCAACCACATCCGCATCCAGCTCCATCTGGACGGCAGTGTAACGGTGGACGACAACGGGCGCGGCATCCCCGTGGACCTTCATGAAAAGGAAAACCTCTCGGCCCTCGAAGTCGTCATGACCAAGCTTCATGCCGGCGGTAAATTCGACGATTCGACCTACAAGGTCTCGGGCGGCCTCCATGGCGTGGGCGTTTCGGTCGTGAACGCCCTGAGCGAATATCTGGACGTGCAAATCCGGCGCAACGGGAAAGTCTATTTTCAACACTATGAGCGCGGGGATGCCAAAACGCCCCTCGAAATCATCGAAGACACCGAGGACCGGGGAACCCGCATCACTTTCAAGCCGGACACCGAGATCTTTACGGAAACCGAGCTGAGCTTCGACGTTCTTGCGCAGAGATTCCGGGAGCTGGCCTTCTTGAATCGCGGCGTGCGCATCGAGCTGCTCGACGAGCGCATCCCTCCCAAGGACAAGGTCTTCTGCTACGAAGGCGGTCTGGTTTCTTTTGTGGAATACCTCAACAAGAACAAAGAGCCCCTGCATCCTGAAGTCATCTTCATCTCCGGAGAAAAGCAGGACGTGGCCGTCGAGATCGCTATCCAGTACAATCACACCTACAACGAAAAGCTCTTTACTTTCGCCAACAACATCAACACAAAAGAAGGCGGCTCGCACCTGGTGGGCTTCAAGGCCGGTCTCACCCGGTCCATCAAGCAATACGCCACTCAGACCAAAATGTCGAAAACCGATCTGGACAAACTGACCGGAGACGACGTTCGGGAAGGGCTGACGGCCATTATAAGCGTAAAGCTCTCCCAGCCTCAATTCGAAGGCCAGACCAAAACCAAGCTTGGCAACAGCGACGTGAAAGGCTTGGTCGAAAACCTAACCTATGAAAAGCTTTCCGTTTTTTTCGAGGAAAATCCGCGTGTCATCAAAACGGTTCTCGATAAGGTGCTGGAAGCCGCAAGAGCCCGTGAAGCCGCGCGCCGCGCCCGGGAGCTCACGCGCCGCAAAGGCATTCTGAGCGACCATTCCCTGCCGGGGAAATTGGCCGACTGCCAGGAGCGGGACCCGGAGAAGAGCGAGATCTTCATCGTCGAAGGCGATTCGGCAGGCGGCTGTTTTTCCGGCAGTACGCTGATTGCGCTCGCCGATGGCCGAACGGTTAGCTTTAAGGATCTTGTAGCTGAACAAAAAGCGGGGGAAACGCATTTCTGCTACACTATACGTCGTGATGGACAAGTTGGATTAGAGCGTATCGTTAACGCTCGCAGGACCAAAACGAATGCCGAGGTTGTGCGCGTAACCCTGGATAATGGTGAGACGATTACCTGTACGCCGGATCATCTCTTCATGCTGCGCGACGGCACTTACAAACCGGCCGCTGATCTCATGCCAGGTAACTCGCTGATGCCTCTGTACCGTAAACTTTCGGACAAGAATGAACCGGGTATTACTATTGACGGATATGAACTGGTGTGGGACCCACGTTCCGACTGTTGGCTTTTTACCCATCTTATAGCGGACTGGTATAGCCGTTGGCATGGTGTTTACAGGGAAACGGATGGAGATCACTGTCATCACTTGGATTTTAACAAATCCAACAACAATCCGACGAACATCAAGCGCCTGCCCGCCAGCGAGCATTTGGCACTGCACCGGGAACACGTGGGTCGAACACTGCACCGGCCGGAAGTTATCGAGAAGTGCCGTGAAATCCACCAAACAGCCGAATTCCGCGCCAAGATGAGTGAACGCATGCGGCAGCCGGAGACACGGCAAATTCTTTCCGAGCAGGCCAGGGCGCAGTGGAAAAACGAAGCCTACAAGGCATACATGGCTGACAGATGGCAAGCATTTTACGATACCGACGAAGCTTACCGCCAGGAGAACGCTGAGCACTTAGACCGTTTACAACGTGAGTATTGGAGTAGTGAAGCGAATCGACGTGCTCAAGCTGAACGTGTGCGTGCCTACTTTGAAGCCAATCCATCGGCACGCGAAGAGCTCTCCAGGCGATCAAAAGCGCAATGGCAAGATGAAGCATTGCTCGCCTGGCGGTGCGAGCGGACTCAAAAACAATGGACAGAAGAGTTCCGGACGAAGCGGCGTACAGCGTTGCATCAAACATACTATAAGAAAACCATCGCGGCATTGAAGCAATTTGTAATGGAAGAAGGCCGGATCGATCTCGAAGCGTATCGCAAGCACAGGCTCGCAACTCGCGACAAATCCATGTTGCGCTTTGATACCTTTTGCCAACGGTATTTTGATGGTGAAGAGGCACGGGTGATTGAAGCCGTTGCCAATTACAATCACCGCGTTGTCTCGGTCGAATATTTGAACGAACGCATGGACGTGTACGACGCTGAAGTTCCCGAAACGCACAATTTTGCTCTGGCAAGCGGTGTATTTGTCCACAATAGCGCAAAGCAGGGCCGCGACCGCCGCTTTCAGGCGATCCTCCCCCTTCGCGGGAAAATCCTCAACGTGGAAAAATCCCGCTTCGATAAGATGATCGAAAACCAGGAAATCCGGACCATGATCTCGGCCCTTGGCACGGGAATCGGCAAGGATGAGTACAATCCGGACAAGCTCCGCTACCACAAGACGATAATTATGACGGATGCTGACGTGGATGGGGCCCACATCCGCACCCTTCTGCTCACGTTCTTCTTCCGCATGATGCCCGAGCTCATCGAGCGCGGAAACCTCTACATCGCTCAGCCCCCCCTCTACCGGCTGGCCGCGGGAAAGCATGAAGAGTATCTGAAAGACGAAGAAGCGTTGAATACCTATCTCCTGAAGCGAGCCGTGCAGAAAAAGGAAGTTTTTCTGCCGGATCATGAAGCGCCTCTGCCGGCCGGCGAGCTCATCCAGCTCATGAAAGCCTTCTCGCGCTACGAAGAATGGCTGGATAGCCAGACCAGGAAGGGGATGCAGAAGGAAGTGCTTGAAGATGTGGTGAGAATCATTGCCGCCGGAAATCTATCCACGGCGGACCCCGGCTGCATGGCCGTTCTCAAGGCCGAGCTGGAAAAGCTGGACTATCTGGTCGAAGCCATCGAAACGGGCGACGAACGGGGAAGGAGCGACCTCGAGATCCGGCAGCCCGCTCTTGGGCAGGAAAGAACCCGGTTGCGTCATGAATTTCTGGAATCTGGCGAGCTCAGGAATCTTCTGAAGCTCTACGCCCAGATGGCTATTTCCCAACAAATCCCCTATCTTGTCAAAGACGGGGACAATGAGACGACATTCTCTCATCCCCGAAATCTTTTCCAGTTCCTCATGGACGAAGCCCGGAAGGGAACCACCATCCAGCGCTACAAAGGCTTGGGTGAGATGAATCCGGACCAGCTCTGGGAAACCACCATGAATCCCGAAAAGCGAACCATGCTTCAGGTGAGAATCGAAGATCAGTACAACGCGGACGAGCTTTTCACCACCCTGATGGGAGACCGCGTGGAGCCGCGCCGGGAATTCATTCAGTATTACGCCCTGGATTTCAGGGAGCTCGATATTTAGGCTGGTGGACGACCTTCGCTCAAACCAAGTGGAATCAACAGGCTACAGGAAGTCTTAAATGGATCTCAAGACCATCAATATCGAAGACGAAATCAAGCTGTCCTACCTAGACTACGCCATGAGCGTCATCATAGGGCGGGCCATTCCGGACGTCCGGGACGGTTTGAAGCCCGTGCATCGGCGGATTCTGTTCGCCATGCACGAATTGAGCAACTACCACAACAAACCTTACAAGAAATCGGCCCGCATCGTCGGTGATGTCATCGGTAAGTATCACCCCCATGGAGACACGGCCGTCTACGACGCCCTGGTGCGCATGGCGCAGGATTTTTCCATGCGCTATCTCGTCGTTGACGGTCAGGGAAATTTCGGCTCCGTGGACGGAGATCCTCCCGCCGCCATGCGATACACGGAAGTGCGCATGGACCGGCTGGCTTTCGAGTTTCTCCGGGACATCGAAAAGGAAACCGTAGCCTTTCAGCCCAACTACGACAATTCGATGCTGGAGCCCACGGTGCTCCCCACGCGGGTTCCGAACCTTTTGCTCAACGGCTCTTCGGGAATCGCCGTGGGTATGGCGACCAACATCCCGCCCCACAACCTGAGGGAAATCTGCCAGGGCCTGCTGGCCCTCCTGGACAGTCCCGAGATCACCATCACCGAGCTAATGCGCTACATCCAGGGTCCGGACTTTCCGACTGCCGCCTTCATCTACGGGTGTGACGGCATCAAGGAAGCCTACGAAACGGGCAGAGGCAGCATCAAGATGCGCGCCCGCGTCGAGGTGGAAGAATCGGGACGAAAGAGCCATCTCATCGTTACGGAGCTCCCCTACCAGGTGAACAAAGCGAGGCTTCTCGAACGAATTGCCGAGCTGGTGAAGCAAAAGAAGATCGAGGGCATTCAGGACATTCGGGATGAATCGGACCGGGAAGGCATGCGCGTCGTGCTGACCCTGAGGCAAGGGGACGATCCCAAGGTCATTGAAAACCAGCTCTACAAGCACACTCCCCTCGAAAGCACCTTCGGCGTGATCATGCTTGCGGTGGTGGACAACAAGCCGGAAGTCCTGAACCTCAAGCAACTGCTCCAGAGTTTCATCGATTTCAGGCGTCAGGTCATAGTCCGGCGCACTCAGTTCGAGCTCCGGCAGGCGGAAAAGCGCGCCCACATTTTGGAAGGCTTGAAGAAGGCTCTGGATCACCTGGACGAGGTCATAAAGCTGATCCGGGCCGCGACGACGCCTCCCGAGGCCAAGCAGGGCCTGATGCAAAGGTTCGATTTCAGCGACGTGCAGGCCCAGGCCATTCTGGATATGCGCCTGCAGCGCCTGACGGGCCTGGAGCGGGATAAGATCATCGAGGAATACACTCAGCTCATGAAGGAAATCGAGCGACTCCGCCTGATCCTCGCCTCGCCGAGCATAGTGGATCAGGTCATTGGCGAGGAAATCCGCGAGCTCCAGAGCCAGCACGGAGATCTCAGGAGGACGGAGATCATCGCTCAAACCGGGGATCTTTGCATCGAGGACCTCATAGCCGAAGAAGAAATGGTAGTCACCGTATCCAAAGCCGGCTACGTGAAGCGAACGCCTCTTTCCGTCTACCGGAGCCAGAGGCGGGGCGGCAGAGGACGCTCGGGAATGTCCACGCGCCAGGAAGACGTCGTTACGTTCCTCTTTACGGCCTCCACGCACGATTATCTGCTCTTTCTGACAAACCGGGGGCAGGTCTTCTGGCTCAAAGTCTACGAGCTTCCCGAAGTAGGGCCTTCGGCCATCGGAAAGGCCATCGTGAATCTGCTTCCCTTGCAGGATGGCGAGAAGCTCCAGGCGATTTTGCCCGTGAAGGAATTCAAGGAAGATCATTATGTAGTGATGGCCACCAAGAACGGCATCGTCAAGAAAACCGCGCTCACGGCCTACGCCAATCCGAGATCCAACGGCATCCGGGCCATCGTGCTGGACGATGACGACGAGCTCATCTGCGCCCGCATAACCGACGGGGAGCGGCACCTGTTCCTCATGTCCGGCTTCGGAAAGTGCATTCGGGTGGACGAGAAGGAATTCCGCCCTCTCGGTCGCGTAAGCCGCGGTGTGCGTGGAATGAACCTCGAGGATACCAAGCTGGTGGGGATGGACGTCATTGAAGACGGCAAGAGTATTCTGGTAATTACCGAAAAGGGCTTCGGCAAAAGGACTCCCTCCGAGGAATACCGCTGCCAGAGCCGCGGCGGCAAAGGGGTGCTCAATATTCGGGTCACCGAGCGCAACGGCCATGTAGTCGGCTTTGGCCAGGTGGCGGAAGAAGAGCAAATCCTGATGATCACCGACCGGGGACGGCTGATTCGGATGCCGGTCAAGCAGATCAGCAAGATCGGGCGCGTAACCCAGGGAGTCAAGCTCATGGGGTTGGATGAAGGAGAAAAAGTGGTGGATGTTACAGTTTTGGCGGAATCAGAAGAACCGAAAGAGGAGATGGATAGCTGATGGAATATTCCGGTCCTGTTGGCGTCGTTGGAGCGGGGAGCTGGGGAACGACACTGGCTCAACTGCTGGCGGCGAAGGGTTATAAAGTGGATCTGTGGGTCTTCGAAGAAGATCTGTGCCGGATCATTCAGGAAACCCGCGAGAACACCTTCTATCTGCCGGGCTTCCTTTTGCATGAAAACATCTCCGCTCATTCGAATTTGGAGCGTGTGGTGAAGGACCATGACATGCTGGTCATGGTGGTTCCTTCGCATGTGTATCGCCCGGTCGCCACCCAGATGCTTTCCCTCCTCAAGCCCGGGGCAGCCGTGGTGAGTGCCACCAAGGGCATCGAAAACGAAACGCTGCTCACCATGTCGGGCATATGGAAGGAAATTCTTCCCTCGCGGGATTTCATCCAGCTCCTGTGCCTGTCCGGGCCTTCCTTTGCAAACGAAGTGGTGCGGGGCATTCCGACAGCCGTCACGGTGGCGGCCGAGCAAATGGAAATCGCCCAAAAAATGCAGCAGGTGTTTTCCTCGGGTTACTTCCGTGTCTACACGAGTCTCGATAAGATCGGAGTCGAGCTGGCGGGCGCCCTGAAAAACGTGATCGCTCTTGCCGCCGGAGTCTGCGACGGTCTCGGGTTCGGACACAATACGCGGGCGGCGCTCATCACGCGCGGCCTTGCCGAAATCTCCCGGCTGGGCGTCAAGATGGGGGCTCACCCCCTGACCTTCTCCGGCCTTGCAGGCATCGGAGATTTGCTTCTGACCTGCACGGGGGACCTCAGCCGCAACCGCACCGTGGGCTTCCAGCTCGGCCAGGGAAGGAAGCTCAAGGACATTCTCGGCGAAATGCGCATGGTCGCCGAAGGCGTCAAAACAGCCCGCTCGGTCCATTTTCTTGCCCAGCGCATGGATGTCGAAATGCCCATTTGCGAGCGCGCCTACCAGGTCCTCTATGAAGACAAGGACCCCAAGGATGCCGTTCGAGAGCTCATGGAAAGAGATCTCAAGCACGAGCTGGATCTCGAATTCTCTTGATGTTGGAAGGCGGATGGCTGATATTGAGGCCGAAGCGCCGAGCGCCACACGCCGTCTCCATCCGCCAACCTCATACATAATGGATTGAAGCCATGCGCCAGGACCTGGAATCGAACATCTATGAACGGGTGAGGGAGAAAAAAGAGAGTTACAGGCGATATAATTTCGAACACCTTCAGGAAGAGGCTTTCGCTACTTTTTTCGATCTGGCTCAGGAATACACGAGCCTGGACAGCCTTTACCAGATTTGCGTGGCCGTGCCCAAGGAGTTCTTCGGGCTCGAGAGCCGGCTCTATGTCATCAAGACCAAATTGTCCCGGCCCGACGAGGCCAGGCCCAAAAACCAGACGTCCCGCCTCGAAAAAGTCTGTACCAGCCGCTCCGCCCTGATTCCGCCGGGACAGCGCACTCCGTATACCCTACCTCTAACGGAGCAGCCCTCCGAAACCGAAGATTCCTGGCTCTTCCCCATCAGGGGCAATCAGGCTCTCACCCAGTGGATTCCGGCGCTCAGCCACAGCCCCATCCTGGGAGTCTTCGAGATCTTTCCCAAGGAAAAGATAGATGCCAAGGGACACTTCTTTCTGGAGAAGTTCACGAACCGCATCGGGTACAACCTTCACCAGAAGCTGCTGATCCAGCAGAACCTCGACCACATCAAATTCATCAACCAACTGGTCTCGGACATCGAGCACAATGTCATCACGCCCAACATGTACTACAAGCTGTTCCTGATCCGCCTCAATAAAATTCTCGCCGGCTATAACGAGGCTCAGGAACAGTTGCGGGACGTGATCCTTTTCCTTCAGGATCAAAGCAAGCTCCTCTCGGAAGACCTGTGCTCCATCTATCAGGCCCTCCGTGATACCAGTACATCCCTGGACGAAGAACGAAAAGCCCTCTCGAAGCACTACGAGCACACAAGCCTCTTTCTGGAAACCCTTTTCCGGCGGGACCACTTCGAAAAAGGCACTTATGTCCTGAGAAAGCAGCAGGTCAACTTTCGAACGGAAATCATTCAGCCCCTGCTGGACCGCTACGTACCCATCCTCGAGCGCAAAGGCATCAAAGTCGATAACCGCCTGGAAAACGTCCCGGACGAAGAAGTCACCCTGCTCGTCGACAAGGGCCTCATTTCCCAGGTCTTTGACAACCTTTTCTCCAACGCCGTAAAATACGTCGAGGAAGCCGAAGATCCCCTCGGAAACAAAATCAAGCTCATCTCGTATAACCGGGAAATCATGAAAGATTGCTTCGGAGACGACATCCACGGCGTCCGCTTCAACTTCTTCACCACCGGCACCCCCCTCTCGGAAGACGAAGCCCGCCTGATCTTCGACGAAGGCTACCGGGCCTCCACAGCCGGCCACGAGCGTGGCACGGGCCATGGCCTCAATTTCGTCCGAAACGTGGTCGAAATCCACGGAGGCGCCGTCGGCTGCGAGCCTCAGCGCTACGGTAATCTGTTCTTTTTCGTGCTGCCCTTGAAGGAAGAAAAGGCGATGGAGGCTTGAGATGGTTTTCATTGTCCTGAAAATGATAACGATAGCTCAGATGCCTGAGCGCTTCCATCAGAGAAACGAACGCGGATTCTCAGGTTCACACGACTTGGTGTAAGAATTTCCTCCTGATAGCGCTCGACGTGGGCGTTCATCAGTCTGCGAATGGAAGATTCCAAATCTTCAAGGTACCGGCGCGGTAAATCATGCAACATGGGGCAACTGCTTTTCTATCTCAAGCCTGATTGTCAGGTAATGCCGGTAATCATTGGCCCATTCGACAAAATCCATGGAGTCTTCCATCCGGCCCTTTTCATAACTATTAAAAAATTCCTCCGACGTCATGTGGTGCCGATTCTCGTAGAGGCTTAAGCGTTTGGCCACAGCCACAAGGGCATCCACCGATGAAGTATACTGGATTCTTTCCTTCTTCATGTTTTCCTCCCATCATCAAATGGTAATGTTATTCGGCCTATCGAGAAATAAATGAACATCATTCGCTCCGGATTAAAAATGCACGGAGAATCCTTCAAAAGCCGTACAATGCTCCGAATTTTTTCATGAGGTATTCGATCAGGACCTCCGGCTTCAAGCCCTCCCCCGTAACGGCCTTCACCAGGTCACGAGGCCGGTAACGGCTTCCCTCGCCATGAATCTTATTCCTGAGCCAGGCCAGGAAAGGCGCGAATTCCCCACGGGCGAAAAGGGCTTCGGGATCTCCCAGCTCTTTTTCGGCCTGAGCATAGAACTGGGCGGCATAAAGGTTTCCCAGGGTGTAGGTGGGAAAGTAGCCGATGGCACCTCCTGACCAGTGGACGTCCTGCATCACTCCCTGGGCATAGTCGGGGGGCGTGAGGCCGAGGTAGGCCTGCATTCCGTCCTTCCAGGCTTCCGGAAGGTCGGCCACTTCCAGCTCGTTTCGCATGAGGGCGAGCTCCAGCTCGAAGCGCAGCAGAACGTGAAGGTTGTACGTCACTTCGTCCGCTTCCGTTCTGATGAGGCTGGGGGAAACGGTGTTGATGGCGAAATGGAAGGCTTCGAGGGGAATCTCGTTCAGGAAGGGGAAATGCTTTTGGGCCTGAGGGTAGAAGTATTTCCAGAACCCGAAAGAGCGTCCCACCAGATTTTCCCACATACGGGATTGAGACTCGTGGATCCCGAGGGATACCGCCTGGCCCATGGGCGCACCCCAGTGCTCTTCGGGCAGTCCCTGCTCGTAGAGAGCGTGGCCGGCTTCGTGGATAGCTCCGAACAAGGCCATGCTGAAGGATCTCTCGTCATAGCGGGTAGTAATGCGCACATCCCCCGGGCCGATGCCGACGCTGAAGGGATGAGCAGTGGGGTCGATTCGTCCCGCCTGGAAATCGTAGCCGAGGCGCTCCAGTACCTCACAGGCAAAAGTTTGCTGTAAAGAAACAGGAAAAGCGAGCTGGAGGATGGATGTGTCGGGACGCCTCGATCCGCCCTCGATGCGGTGAAGGATCTCGACCAGCGCTTCACGCAGACGGGTGAAGACGGGGGCGATGTTTTGTGCCGTTTCACCCGGCTCGTAGGCATCCAGCAGAGCGTCGTAGAGCTCCCCTCCGGAAGTCAGCGCTCCGGCCTCCTCGCGCTTCAAGGCGACCAGCCGTGCAAGAAAGGGCTTGAAAGCCGCCCAGTCGTTCCTCGGTCTTGCCTCTTCCCACGCGGTTTCTCCTTCCGCGGAGGCCCGGGCCAGCTCCACGGCAAGCCTTTCGGGAATCTTCGTGGCCCGGTCGTATGAGCGTCGCCATTCCCTGATATTGACGGCCTCGGCGGAGAGGGGATCTTTCATCCATTCCGATGATTCCACCGCCGCCAGCATCTCGCCCATTTTCGGGTCGGTCATGCGGATGTGTACAAACCTGGCGAGAGTGGCCAACTGAGCCGCGCGGTGAGCGTGGCCCCTGGGCGGGATATGGGTGCGCTGGTCCCAATTCAGCAAACTTTGCACGGAATCCAGGTATGAAGTTTCCTTGTTGTGATTCAAGAGCCATGCGTAGGCTTTTCGTGAGCTCATCTTTCATTTTCTCCCTATTCCCTGATGCCCGGCCACTAAGAAGCGGCCATCATAAAAAGAGTGTTATTCAGAGGAACGATCCAGCTCGCTACTCTGAATTAGTCCACTCAAAGAGCTTGCCACTTGAGGTTCGACTGTTTTAAATTAAAGATTGATATATGATGGGGCAAGGAGACGCGGGCATTGCTGCCGGAGCAGGTCGTGGCCGGCCTCCGGTGCCGTGGATTGCGTGCCGCGATCTGCAAAAGGAGCAAATCGGCAATCGGATTTGTATTGACCCCTTTGGCAGGCAACACGGATTCTATTCGATTCATGATCAATTATGAAGGGATAACAAGAATGAACAATCAGGTCTATTATCAAAGAGAGCACATCGAGGTGGTCCAGGGTGCATTTATCCGCCGCGTCTACAACTGGATGGGACTCGGCCTGGCCACAACGGCAATCGTCGCCATGTTCACGGCATCCAGTCCGGCCATGCTTCAGCTCATCTTCGGAACCCCCATGGTGTTTTTCGGACTCATCCTCGCCGAGTTGGGACTGGTGATGGCGTTGAGCGCGGCCATGGACCGGATGCAGGCTTCGACCGCCGCCTTGATGTTTTTCATCTACTCAGCCCTCAATGGAGTGACCCTTTCCGCCATATTCCTGGCCTACACCCACGCCTCCATCGCCAACACCTTTTTTGTCACCGCAGGGACCTTTGCCGCCATGAGCATCTACGGCTACACCACCAAGAAGGACCTCACCTCCTTCGGCAGCTTCCTATTCATGGGCCTTGTGGGGGTGGTTCTGGCCTCGGTGGTTAATTTCTTCCTCAACAGTCCGGCCATCTATTGGCTCATCACCTACGCCGGGATCATCGTCTTTGTCGGACTTACGGCTTATGACACTCAAGCCATCAAACAGATTGCCTCTCAGGGGTTCGGCGACCAGGAGTCGGAAAAGAAGGGAGCGGTCATCGGAGCCTTGCGGCTGTATCTGGACTTCATCAACCTGTTCCTGATGCTGCTGAGACTGTTTGGCCGTCGCAGGTAGGAAGTGAGGGCATCCTTCATTCGGATCGGAGCTTTCGTCATTCCCGCATACTTTTGGCGGGAATGACGTTCTATGGCTATTCTACGACAGGGTGCCGGATCCCTCCTCGAGCTTCCGATCCTCACCCGTTATCACCTCTTATTTTAGCTTTCAAGGCCTTTACGGCTGCCGCTATGTCGGGAGCCCTCGTGATGGCGGACACCATGGCCACACGGCGCGCGCCCCGGGCGAGAACATGGTCGATATTGGAGGTATTGATGCCTCCCATGACCGTGAACGGGACATCGATCTTCGAAGCGATATACTCAATGGCTTCGGGTCCCAGAAACTGCTCGATGCCTTCCTTGGTTTTTGTGGGAAAAATGGGTCCGATGTTGATGTAGTCGGCACCTTGCCTTTGAGCTTCCAAGGCCTCATCCAGGGAATGAGTGGAGGCCCCGAGGAGCAACTGGGGTGCGAGCTTTCTGGCTGCGGGCAAAGGGAGGTCTTCCCGGCCCAAATGGACCCCGTCGGCTTCCACGGCCAGAGCAATATCCACGTGATCGTTCATGATAAAGAGAACACCGGCTCTCGCCGTCATTTCCCGAAACTTGAGGGCCAGGTGGTAGAGGTCTTTCGATGAGTATTCCTTCTCCCTCAGTTGAATGATCCTGGCGCCACCCCTGATTGCCGCTTCCAGAACCTCTATATCCGTTCTTCCGGCGGAAAGCCGCTCGCAGGTGACGGGATAGATATCCACCTCCCGGAACATGGCTCTTCTGGCTTCTCTGTTCATATATCCTTCTCCCATCCTCTCCTATCCACCTCCGACCAGCCTGATGATCTCGACGGAATCTCCGTCCTCGATGGGCTCTTTTTCCATGTCACCACGAGGGACGATCCTTAGATTTCGCTCGACCACGACCGAGCGCGGATTGATTCCAAGGGCTTCCAGCAGTCCCAAAGCCGTGAGGGGTACAGCGAGATTTCGTTTTTCTCCATTTACCGTGATTTCCACACCTTTATTCCTCTTTCAGAAAATGGCTCAGTCTCTTTCAGCCAGCTCCCAGGGCAGCATCCCAATCCTTCCAGACCGGCTCGTAGCCTTTCCCGCGAATGACTTCGGCGACAACCTGAGGTGAGCGCTCATCGGCGATTTTAAACTGGGCTTCGGCTTCTCCTTCGACCTCTCCGGCATGCGAATGGACATGGGTGTAGCCGCCCGGATCGGTGCGGGAGCCGGCGCTCATGGAGGTGATCCCCAACGGAATGAGGTGATCCCGGAGCTGGGCGGATTCGCGCGTGGAAAGTATAAAGCCGGCATCCGGAAGGAAGATTCTCAGGGCAGTCAGCAACTGCACCAGATGGAGGTCGGAAACGGGGTACGAGGGCTCAAAGTTGCCCGACGCGGGTCTAAGTCTCGGAAAAGAAATAGTGACGTGCGATTTCCAGAACTTACGCAACAGGTACGATGCGTGAAGCGCCAGAAAGAAGCCTTCCACACGCCAGTCGTTCAGTCCCAGGAGGGCTCCGAGCCCGATGCGGCGAAATCCCGCTTCACCCCCACGCTCGGGAGTCCCCAGGCGCCACTTATAGTCTCTCTTCCTGCCTCCTCGATGGAATTTCTCGTAGGACGCTTCGTCGTAGGTCTCCTGAAAAATGACCAGCCCGTCTACACCGTGCTCATACAGCTCTCTATATTCGGCGGTCGCCATGGGATAGATTTCGACGGCAATCGACGGAAACCACGGGCGAAGCTTTTCAACGACGTTCAGGAGGTACGGCATGCTGACGATCCCGGGCACCTCGCCTGAAACCAGAAGCAGATGGCGGAAGCCGAGATTGTGGAGGTATTCTCCCTCTGTGGCGGCCTCATCCGGCGAAAGGGTGAGCCTGGCGATGGAATTGCGCACGTTGAATCCACAGTAGACGCAACTGTTCGTACATTCGTTGGAAAGGTAGAGGGGGGCAAACAGGCTGATAACCTTGCCGAACCTCTGTTGAGTGATTCGATGGGCACTCTGGGCCATCTCCTCCAGGAGCGGCTCGGCTGCCGGTGAAAGCAAGCTTATAAGATCATCCAGCCCCGGATGATTCCTCCCCAGGGCGGCTTCCACATCGGAGCGCGAGCGGCTCTGTATGTCCTTTTCCATTTCTAACCAGGGGTAATTCTTTATCGTGTCATAAAAGCTCATCGTATTCTCTACCTTAAACTTCCTCAAGAACTGCTTTGAACTTCTCCGAGCTACTTTGAAGCAGGCTTAAAATGCCAGGCACTCTACCTCAAGAACCCCGTAAGCGGACTCGAAGCCTTCGCCACCTTGCACCGCCCGCCCAACCCTGCCAGATAGGCTTCCCGCCCCGCTTCGACTCCCTTTTTAAAGGCACGGGCCATCGCCACGGGATCTCGGGCCACCGCAATGGCCGTATTTACCAGAACGGCGTCCGCTCCCATTTCCATGGCTTCAGCGACATGGGAAGGTGCTCCGAGTCCGGCGTCCACCACGACCGGTATCCCTGCCTTTTCAATTATGATCTCGATGGAATCCCTGGTGCGTACCCCCTGATTGGAACCGATAGGGGACCCCAAGGGCATGACCGTGGCAGCCCCGATATCTTCGAGACGCCTGGCAAGGACTGGATCGGCATTGATATAGGGCAGAACGACAAAGCCTTCCTTGACCAGAATCTCCGCGGCCTTCAATGTCTCGATGGGATCAGGCAAAAGATACTGAGGGTCGGGAGTGACTTCCAGCTTGATCCACGGCTCGCACCCAGCGGCGCGCGCCAACCGCGCCAGCCGTACGGCCTCATTTGCATCCCTGGCCCCGGAAGTGTTGGGTAGCAGAAGGTAGCGGCTCGCATCGATGGCGCCGAGAATGTTGTCATCAGGATTATCCAGTTCTACACGTCTCAGAGCAACCGTCACCAGCTCGGTTCCCGAGGCTTCTATTGCCTCCTTCATGACCTCCGGAGACGAAAATTTTCCCGTCCCCATCAGAAGTCGCGATTGGAAAGCCCGTCCCGCTATAATCAAAGGTTTGTCATTCATCTATTCACCTTACATTCACCTTTCATTTTCACCAACTCACCGATTCACCGATTCACCGATTCACCACATCCCTCGCATCGCATATCCAGCGGCAGTCTGATTTCTCGAAACGACATGGCAAGAGCGTCCCAGGTAAGGAGTCTGCCCACAAGCAGGCTGCCGCATCCCAACAGGTACTTGATGGCTTCGGTCGCCTGGATGGCTCCCAAGACTCCGGCAACGGTTCCCAACACTCCTGCCTCTTCCGTCGATTCGACGGCACCAGCCGGCGGAGCATCTCCGAAGACACAGCGGTAACAGGGACCTTTTCCCGGAACGACGGTCATGGTCTGGCCGTACATCCCAACAATACCGGCGTGGGAAAAGGCCTTGCCAAGCCGGATGCAAACGTCGTTGATCAGGAATTTCGACTCGAAATTGTCCGTGGCCTCGATGACAAAGTCATACGAAGAAATGATCTGCGCAGCATTTTCGGCCGTGATCTTGAAAGGATAGACATTCAGCTTCGCCTCCGGCCTCAGACGGTCCACGGTTTCCCGTGCCGACAGCGTCTTACTCTTCCCCAGGTCCTCCTGACCGTGGAGGATCTGGCGCTGAAGATTGGACAGCTCCACCTTGTCGCCGTCCGCAATGCCTATCTCACCAACTCCACTCGAAACGAGATAGAAAAGTGCCGGACTTCCCAATCCGCCGAGGCCTACGATCAAGACACGGCTGCGCTTCAGCTTCTCCTGGCCCGCTTCGCCCACGTCCCGAAGGAGGATATTGCGGTGGTAGAGCTGCTTTTCGATATCGGTCAGGCCGTTTTCTCTTTCAACCATAAAAGAACCGTTTCCGAATCAGGAAACGGTCACAAGAGTGAGCCCAGAGTATCTGTATCTCACAACCGCTTCCCTACGCTGGCACCGTCCAGTCCATAACCAGGTATTTTGAACTGATGTTAAACGCATGGAAACATAAAAAAAGACCGAATCCTAAGCGGAAACGGTCTGAAAAAACGAAGCGCCTTTTCAGCCATTTCCCTCCGCTGGAACTACCCAGATCAGGTGCATAAGGGTTTCTTCTCAGCCTGTTTTACAGGCACCCCTAACGGCTGTTCGAGTGAACATTAGCCCGAGGCTTCTCAATTGTCAAACAGATCCATAGCCATCCGCCAAATGGTGCGATGTGCCGTTCAAAGCCCTTTCACTCCGCTGGAGATATTCGGCAACGCTCAATGTGAATGGTGCGGTTACGGAAACTGCATACACAAAATCCGGTGGCATCTTCTTGCTGCATCCTTGTTGGTCTGTGTCGTCAGCATTCCATTTGATGGGGCGTCGGCACCTAGACAACAAGAGATCGAATAGAAGCTGCCGTGATCCTTCAAATATGCTAGTATCGGTCGAATGGTCTATCCGGCGAATATCCCGTTGGAAAAGCCCGGGATGGGAAACCGAGGCACTCCGTGTGAGGTTCTCACTGGATGAAGGTCCGGCCTTGGGCTCCAAATCGGATGACTCCGGTTTCCCGGGAGCTCGCGGGCACACAAAGGCTTTGAAGCATGCATGCCGCGGTTTTGCTTTGTCGATGGCTCCATGGAGGTCAAATTGCCGGCAGGTCCCGAGTCGAGTCTCATTTTAGGGGATGAGCCATGAAAAAGATGACCAACCCTCACGACAAATTCTTCAAGGAGATTTTCTCCAGGAAGGAAACCGCCGTGGACTTCCCGGCCAACACCCTGCCGCCGGAGATCCTCCGGCTCTTGGATCTCGACAGCATGGAGATCACAAAGGACTCCTTCATCGACGAGGAGCTCAAAGAGTCCTTCTCCGACCTTCTCTACCAGGTTAAGCTGGCCGGCGTCCTTGGCTATATTTATATTCTATGGGAGCACAAGAGCTTTCCGGATCGTTTCACCACCTTTCAGCTTCTCAAATACATGGTCCGGATCTGGGAGCTCCATCTCAAGCAGTCCACAAAACCCGATCTGCCGGTCATCCTTCCCCTCGTCCTCTACCAGGGGGTGGGACCCTGGAATGTCGGGAATCGCTTCAGGGACCTTTTGGATGGAGCCCATGAGACCTTGTTCTCGTACGCCCCCGACTTCGAGGTCCTCATTCACGATCTTTCCCGATACAGCGACGAGGAAATCAAGGGAGGCGTCATGGCCAGGGTCACGCTACTGGCCATGAAATATGCTCTTCGGGATGAGCTTCCCGAAAAGATCGCCGGAATGATGGACTTGCTGACCAGCCTGGCCGACAGGGAGAAGGGGCTCAAATGCCTTGAGCTTCTTTTTCGCTACCTGGTTCAGGCCACGGAAAAACTGAGCAAACAGGATTTTGAAAGAGCACTTTTGAGGGCGCCCGAAGGAGGTGCGATCATGTCGACACTTGCGGAGCAGTGGTTTCAGGAAGGGATGGATAAAGGACGTCAGGAAGGAAGACTCTCAGAGTCCTGGGAGGTGACCCTTGAGCTTTTCGAAGCGCAATTTGGGGTACCCTCTCAGAGCGTCGTCAAGAAGCTCCACGACATTCAGAGCTATGAAATATTGCGCATGTTGCGGCGACAACTGAAAAACTGCGAGACAGCCGCCGACTTCGAGCACCTGGTTGAAAAAGCCTTGCAATGAGATCATGACACGTGTTGGATCGTGCATGAACGCTGCCGCGCTGGATGGGGTATCTCAGTACAAGCAAATCCGACAAGACGCCGCCGATGCTCACCGTAGTTCGTCTCGTTCAGAGCTGAGATGATATCCCCTCCTGGCTTCACCTTGGATAGTATTTTATCCATATCGTTACCGCACCCTGGACGGTCCCCGAGGAACCGCCCAGGCAAGGTGGTTACTCGTTCACGGCCTTCGCCGCCCCATGTTTGGAGGAAGCGGGACACGAGCCGCACTTCTCCGAGCGCTGCCAAGTCCTCTTGATTGAAATGGCAGCGCCATGAAAAAGCTATTTCCTCTTTTTGATCCCACATTTCGAACCCCCCTTGACTTTATTGGGGTTTTTGGCTGTTTCTCAATAGCAAACAGCAATAAACTTAGGGACTTAGACCACAGGGTGCGAAATGTGGCTCAAAAGGCATGTCATCGCTGTTGCTCTTCATGCTTCGCACCGGGGGCGACCGGCTTCGTCTGCCTGGCAACCTTTTCTTTTATTTCCCCGAGCAGAAGAGCAATCTGAGCAGCCAGGTCACCGACATTGACCGGATCGATTCTATCAGCCGGGATCAACGCACCGGAGGAAGCAAAAGGGACGGCGATCTCAGTGGAAACGGAGGGAGCGGAGGAAACATAGGCATCAGAAACGCCGGGAGCACCGGGCATGCCCGAGTTACCGGCAGCTCCGGAGCCTTGGGCGCTTTGCACCATATCGAGCGCCTCTTCGATATTTCGAAGGGCAGAGCTGCTGTCTCCCTGAGCATCCAGGCTCCGGGCGGCACAGTAAAAACGATCCGCCGCCCTCAGCGGCCAGCCGGCATTCTTATAGGCGGCAGCGGCATTTTGGAGAGCAAGAGCCATGGACCGATACTGGCCGGTCTCCCGCCAAAAAGCGGCCTCCCGGTCGAAGGCGGCGGCGGCGGAAGCGTAACGCCCCTCGAGAAGAAACGCGCGTCCCCCTGCTCCGGCCGCGGCAGCTTGAATGGCGGAATCCCCCACGGCTCCGAGCCACGGCTTGGCCTCGTCCAGGCAGGACCGGGCGGCATGCGCGTCGTTTCGATCGCAAGCGAGGTGTACTTCGATGATGTGGAGCTGGGCCTTGTATTCCGGATGGTCCGCTCCGACGGTCGCGAGGACTTGCCTGGCAAGACGCTCAGCTTCAGAGATCTTCCCTTCCAGCCGCAGAGCCTTGACCTCCAGGATCTGAGTCTCCACAACGGGCAGGTTGAGACGCCGGTATTCCAGCAGGGATTCATACAAGAAGGGATGCGCCTGGTCCGGATGCCCCAGCACGAGAAGGCAGGCCGCAAGATTGTGGGCGCTGCGGGCAATGGAGAGACCGTCACCTATGAAACGGGCTCGTTGGAGGGCCCGGCGGTAGAGGCGAACGGCTTCGTCCATGCGACCGGCCTCGAATGCCACGCGGGCCGAAGACGCCGGTTGCACCACCGCCGGATCGATGCGCCGTACCGCGGGGGCGTTGGTGCCACAAGCCGCAAGCAAAGCGAGCAGGACGAAGATCCGACAAAACCGGCCCAGCTTCTCGAGTCCCATGCCCCGCCTCCTCAATCTCTCACTCGCGAAGGGGGAATGTTATCTCCCAGGCCCGGCTTCGACACGTACTTGCGAATGATCCAGTGCTTCTCGATGCTTTCGATGAGCCGCTGCGACTCCTGCATCGTTTGCTGCATATTGGATACAAGCTCGGGAAGAGTGTCCAGCCGGGCGTCAAATTTATTGATCACCGGTGGCAGGCGAGTGGTAATTTCTTGAACATTCTTGAGCACCAGCCGAAAAGCCTCCACGGCTTCACCCGTTTTTTTCATGTTCGCCTCCAGTTGTTTGGCAATCGTCGGGTCCCGAATCAACCGGCCGGCCGTGCCCGTGCCTTTTTCCAGGGAGGCGGTGATAATCTCCAGATTGCGGAGGGACTGCTGGAGGTGTCCCCTTTCATTTCGCAGATCTTCCGCAAGCAGAGCGAACTGCTCGGCGGTGAGGCGCACCTGCTTCAAAAGGGGAAGGGCTTCTTCGTGAAATTCGGCCAGAAGCACACGGGCGGCCTCCAACACATCGATCCCCCGCACACATTCCAAGGATTCGCCCAAGGCCAAGGGCTTCCCGATGCCCTGAGTGAGCTCGATATAAGTGTCTCCGAATACAACCCCTGTCTTCTTCACCACCGCGGCGGAATCCGTCCGTACAAAGCGAGCGAAATCATTTTTGATCGTTATCTTCCCGTACATTTTCCCATGCTCGTCCACCGCGATCTTGCTGACCCGCCCTACAGTGGTCCCAAGGACTCTTACTTCAGCCCCGTTTTGCACACCAAGCGACCCTTCAGAGGGAAACCGGACATCGATCGTGACCTTCTGCTCGAACCAATCATGCGCCTTTCCGACCATGAAGATACCTACGATCAAGAGCAACACGGTAACAAGCACGAAGAATCCGACGATCTCGTTCACGTAGCGGAATTTGAAAGGCTTGTTCATTTCTCCTCCCCGGATACCTGAATCATCGAGGCATCGCGTATGGCATACTTGAAGGTGGCCTTGGAATGAGCATGCTGCCACTCGTCATGTCTCCCGGTAATCCAGATAACCGCCGCTCCCCGGGCTCGGGCGGCGTCAACCCGGGCCACGAGTAGCGGAATCCAATCGGCGGGAACATTGCGCGTGGGCCGCTCGAGAACGATGAGATCCGGGCGACCGATAAAAGCCCGGACCCATTCGGCCCTGCGAAGATCTCGTCGAGTGAGCATGGATGGGCGCACCATGGGTATACCGTCCATCCCGAGAGCTCGTGCCATGGCATCGGCTTCCGCTGCGATTTCCTCTTCCGAACGATTCGTGTGGTATCTTTGTGGAAGCATGATGTTTTCATCCACATCCAGATTGCTGAGCCATCCGACCCATTCGAAGGTCCTCCCGATGCGCCCGCGCAGCTTCACAGCCGCTTCCGCCGCCAAATTCCGCCAGTCATGGCCTCTGAATTCCACCTTTCCGCGCTCCGGCGTCACCAGACCCATTGCCAGATCCCCCAAAGGAATCGAGTAGAGGCCGGTCTCGACCAGCACCAGCGCCAGGTCTCCTTCCTCGATCACCAGGGCATCACAGGAAAGGCCCGTATCATAGGTCGAGGACGGATCGACAAGAACATCCGTAAGCTTCAGGATTTCGGGTCCTTCCTCTTTCATCCGGTTCCATCGAAAGATTTGGTGTCCATTGTTTGGGAACGTGTGGACAAGTCCACACTATGCATACATCAAGAACGAGGTCACCGCGGAGATCAAAAACATAGTGGCCGTCGAACGGACCACGGCTCGCGTCGTCGCCTGGGGCACTTCGGTAATGGACCGTTGCGCACTCAGCCCTTCCCGGCAGCAGATGCTCCCCGTCGCCAGGCCCACAATGAAAGTCTTTACCAGCAAATTGAAAACGTCTTCCATTCCAACCGCGGCAAACACGCTCCGCACGAAAACCCCCGGATCGGCGGAAACCCCGCCGAGGAGAAGTCCGACAATATAGCCACTCGCAAACGAGACAAGAATAAATACAATGCTGAGACAAAAGACGGAAATCGCCATGCCGAGCATTCGTGTGGCCACCAGGTATATAAAAGGGTCAAGTCCCAGCGCGTTGAGCAGGTGCACCTCGCCGTTGACCTTCATGCTTCCAAGCTCGGTGGCTATGGCGGTTCCACTTCGGGCGAGCACCACAAGATTGGTAAGCAGCGGTCCTATTTCCCGCATAATGACCGCCACCATGACGATTCCCAGCTTGTTCAGCATCCCGAAGGCGCCCAGCCAGACCTTGGCCTGAACCACAATCGATACACCGACCAAAGAGGCAACCAAACCGATGAACAACGTCGCTTCGCAGGCCGTGAAGAGTATCTGTCGCACCAGGACATTGCGCACCGGACGGCTCCAGTACCGCCGCGTCACCATCACGAGCAGCACGGAATACACCGCCGCCACATGGACAAGGATGCGATCCAGGCGTGCAATGGTTCGCGCTCCGAGACGATTCAGGAAGTTCGGCGCAACCCTATCCATGGCTCCCCCTTTGGGAATCGACCTCTATGGTCTCAAGACCAGCCGGTTTCGCTGCTTGAGAAAGCTCAAGAAGACTGAATCTCTGAAGATAAGCTTGAACGAAAGGCCACCCATGCCTGAGTTGCCACAAGGTCAAGCTACAGTTTCGCATATTACTCTCTCTTGCGCTATTTACAAAAGACAAAACAGCTCCCTGCACCGAAGCCAGGAGCTTGACTTTCCTTATGCCTGCCATAGCTTCGATTCGGGAAGTCGGGGTCAGTGAAATACTGTCTATGAACATACCGTGCCAGGGCAAAGAATGATCTTGAGCCCACTTTTCCTTGTCCTGACGGCACAAAAGAAAGGATGGCCATTCATGGCACTTTTTCCGGTTCAACACGGCAGGAGCCTTCCGAAGGAAAAGGACCCCGACCAGGGGCTGACGGAAGAAGGCATGGCGGAAGTGAAGCGTATTGCAGGCGTGGCAGCGGGATACATTGTCTCTGCTTCCGTTGGTAGCCCTCATCGTCTTATCTGCCGTACGAACGCGTACTTCTCAAGAATTCATGCAGCATGAATACACATCGACGACAGAATGAGATTTCAATATTGTCCAGGTCCTGGGGCTTGGAGCTGACGTGCATGAGGCATTTTTCATCATCACAATGATAGAGGGATAGGGTGTGAGCGACCTCATGTAGAGACACCTTAGCCAGCCGCTCATAGTAGTGGTCGAGCGGCACCACGCCGCCATCATCTCTGCCGCGCAGTCGGTAGTTGGACACCAGTGCCGTTTTTCCCCCTACTTCAGCTTGCCCGAATACGTAAGTCAGGATGGGATTGCACAGGTCCACGCTCGTTAGGGCCAGGATGCGGAAATGACGGATAAACGACTGCCGGCCTAGATTCTTCAAGATGATCCCGGCATCATATTGCTGCCGATGTACTTGAAACGCTTCCCGCGGAACACTTAGGGGTTTGAGAACGTCTACGGGAATTCCGATCAACGTCTGGAGGTTGGCAGCGACGACACGAACCGCCACTTCTCCGAGCCGGCCCATTTCGATAAGGCCCAGGGCGGGGAGGGATTTTGAGGATATCTTCTTCATACGTCGCGCTTGGAATCCTTGCCGGCACCATGATTATTGAGGAGACGACAGACGCAGTCCATATTTATTGATCTTGCTGTGGAGCGTAATCCTGCTCACTTCCAGGATACCGGCCGCTTTGGTAATGTTCCAGTTGCACAGATTCAAGATGCGCTCTACGTGCTGCTTTTCGTTTTCTCTGAGAGACTGAGCAACGGCATGGCCTGCGGTTCTGAAGAGGAATGCAAAGTCATCCCTGGTCAGATAGCGCCCCTTTGCAAGCACCACCGCCCGTTCCATGGCGTTTTCGAGCTCCCGAACGTTACCGGGCCAGTCATAGCTTGTCAGCAGATCCAGTCCTTGCTTCTGAATGCCGATGACCGGCCTATTGGTTTCTCCGCGGAACCGGTCCAGGAAGTGCTGAGCCAAAACGCAAATGTCGTCGGTTCTCAGGCGTAGCGGGGGAACTTCAAGTTCGATTACATTCAAGCGATAGTAGAAATCCTGCCGAAATGCGCCCCTTTCGATTTCTTTGGCAAGATCCCGATGCGTCGCACAGACGAGCCTGAAATCCACGGAGATCTCTTTTCCTCCTCCGACACGGTGAAAAATCCTTTCCTCGAGGACACGCAGTAGATCGACTTGCATCTTCAGAGGGATCTCACCGATTTCATCTAGGAATAGCGTGCCTCCGTGAGCCATTTCGATGCGGCCCTTCCTTCCTTGTAGGGCTCCGGTAAAGGCCCCCCTTTCGTGGCCGAACAATTCGCTTTCGAGCAGCGTCTCCGTGAAAGCGCCGCAGTTGATGGGAATAAAGGGGCTGTAGCAGCGAGTGCTTTTTGAGTGGATGGCCTTGGCCACCAACTCCTTCCCGGTTCCCGTCTCTCCTCGCAGCAGAACCGGAGAATCGACTTTCGCCACTTCCTCGATCACTCCAAAGAGTTGCTGCATGCAGGGTGATGCTCCTATCAAATCCTCACAGCGAACCCGTGCGGCCACGTGCTCACGCAAAAGGATGTTCTCGTCTATGACCTTCTTTTGTTGCAGAAGCTTTTCCACGAGCAGGACGAGATCATCGGGCTCGAACGGCTTCATGAGGTAGTCGTTTGCTCCGCGCTTCATGGCATCCACGGCGGTTTGCACCGATCCGTAGGCGGTAATCATGACGATCATGCTGGAGGGATAGTCCGCCTTGATCCGACCCAGTACTTCGATGCCGTCCATATCGGGCATCTTGATGTCCAGGAAGATGAGGTCATAGTCCGTTTGGCTCAACATCTCCAGAGCCTTGCGTCCACCTTCGGCTCCGACCACCTCATGGCCGGAAGTCTTGAGCCAGCCGATGAGTGATTCCCGCACGATCAGCTCATCGTCCACAACCAGGATCTTTATGCGTCCGGCCATAAATCACCCCCCACAGGAGCCCCTATAGATGAAAAATCATCCCGGGATTTCAAGAGCCATTGCACTCGGTACTGTCCAGGACAAAGAATCGGATGATGAAATTCGAGCCTCCGCCTTCCTCACTCTTTACGTAGATTGAGCCATGGTGCTCTTTTATGATCCCATAAACAACGGACAGCCCCAATCCCACTCCTTTGTCCTGACTCTTGGTGGAGAAGAAGGGCTCGAAGATGTGAGAAATCATTTCATGGGAAATCCCCGTGCCGGTATCCTCCACTTCAAGTCGAATGAAGTTCTTGGGAGCTTCCCGGAAGGTCCTGACCGTGACCAGTCCCCCGGTGGGCATGGCCTCCATGGCATTGAAGAGCAGGTTCACCAGGCACTGCTGGATCTGACCGGGGTCTCCGAGCATCGGAGGCAGGTCATCGGCCGGTTCGAACTTCAGACGAACGTTTTGCAGTTGCATCTTGTGACTGAAAAGCGCTGTCACCCCGAGGACAAGCTCATTGAGCTGAAACCTCCGCTGTTCCATCTTCTGCTGCCGGGCAAAGGAGAGGAGGTTGCCGACAATTGTACTGCATCGGGCTGACTCCGTGTCGATAAGGTCCAGATAGTACCTGAACTGCTCGAGGTTCTCATCGCTGAGCGGACCGGAGGCGAGGCCCCGGGATACGAGGCGGGCAAGCGCATGGATACCGGTGAGAGGATTGTTGATTTCGTGAACGGCGCTGGCCACGAGCTTACCGAGGGCGATCATCTTGTCTTCATGGATCAGACGAGCGAGATTCATGGTAAGCATCCGCGTCTTCCGCTCCACCCTTCTTTCCAATTCATCCGTAATATCACGCATGATTTCCAGGAAGAGCTCGACATCGCCTTTCTTATCCTTCAAAGGCACAACGGTAACTTCACAGGTTCTCGGCTCGTTGTTTCGATCGAAATGCTCATGAATCACATGAGCGGTTCTTCCCGTCTCCATGCTCTCCTTCAGTGGACAGCCATGCCCCTTCTCATCGCACGGACTGATCGACCAGTGACTGATCTGGTAGCAATACTTGCCCGTGACCTCCTCCTTGGTCACACCCATCGCTTGGAGAAGCGCCTCATTGGCATCCAGGATTTTCATATCCGGTTGCAAGATCAGCACGCGATCCTGGATGCTCGAAAAAATGCTCTCGGCAATTCCCTGAATCAGTTCCAGTTGGCGTTTTCCGAGCAGGTACTCTTCCTGGAAGCGAATCATATCGCTAAAGAGCCGGGAAATGGTCGCTCCGAGCACCCGTACGCCGGCCGGCTTGCGTTTCAGGAAGTTTTCGAGCAGTACTTCATTGCCCGTGAGCTCGATGACGAGATCAAGATCCCATATATTGAAGAAGTCGTTGGAGTCGCGAGTGGTAAAGATTTGTCTCTCACGCGCCAGACGCATGCCCGCGGCATCCTCGTTCACGTCGGCAACCGCAACGATTTGAGCCTTCAGATGAGGAAAACGTCTGGCATCCAGCATTTCCAGGAAGGCCGCGCAACGCTTTCCTCCCCCGATCACCGCTATTTTCATGTCCTTGTCGTCTTCCATTCACATCACTCCCGAAAACCTCCAGATGTACAATTTCTTAACACTGGGCACAAAACCTGTACAGTTGGGGCGGGCATAGGCTGGAAAAGGATCAGGGAAGAGCGGGAAGGTGTGCCGACGCAAAAACTTAACACTTGCAGCAACGCGAAGGGGAACAGCCACTATACACTTTCTTGACAATTCAGCCCCATGGAAAATCATATTTCAATTTACATGCCGGACTCGCCCCCCGTCAGCCAGGGAACCGACCGTTGCGCATCGCGGCACTACGAACATTTGAAGTACATCCTGTTTCCGGTTGAAAAACCTCCAACTGATGCCTTGGACTGGATGGTGACTCGCTTCATAGGCTGGCACAAATGTTGACTAGCATATCAGTAAAAGCATGTGAGGCAACAAGATGAAACATCCCACAAAAGAGAAAAGGAGAACAGCCATGAAAGTTGTTCGTGACAATAAAGAGAAGCGCGGTCCCGGAGTTTTCCCCATGGGCGACAATCAGTGCATATGGATGAAAGCCGGGGTGGTCAATTTCAAATTGTGTGAAAACGCCTACGACTGTCCTGATTGTGCGTTTGACAAGGCCATGAGTAGAATGGCAGAGCAAAAGCCGGAGTCTTCCGGCAGTTGGAGGCAGACCATGAGAAGCAAAGTCCACGACGAAAGGGAATGCCGTCACATGCTGACGGGCCGAGCCCAGTACCATTTATGCTCCAACAATTATCGCTGCAATACCTGTGAATATGACCAGTACCTCGATGAAACGGACTTGGCCGAAGCGACGGGGGCTGTTCATACGAGCAAGATATCGGGGTTCGATGTGGCTGATGGATACCATTACCACAGGGGCCACTGCTGGGCGCGGGTCGAACATGGAGGATTCGTGCGCATGGGAATCGACGATTTCGCTTTCAGACTGATGGGCTGTCCCACCGATATCCACCTTCCGAAGCTCGGATCCCATTTGGAGCAGACCGAAGTTGGCTGGTCCATCCAAAAGGAGGAAAAGAACGCGGGATTGCTCGCGCCGCTGAAGGGTATTGTCGTGGCAACTAATTACAAAGCCGCAAAGGATCCCCGTCTAGCCAAAACAGATCCCTATGGGCAAGGGTGGCTGATTGTCGTTGAGCCACAGGGGTTGAGACAGGGCCTCAAGACTCTCCTCTTCGAGCGGAAAGCCGCCGCCTGGCTGAAGGCCGAAGCTCAGAGGCTCGAAGGAATGGTCATGAGGGCTTACGGAATGACTCTTGCCGCCACCGGCGGTGAGATAGTCGATGACATAATCGGCAATCTCTCTCATCTGAAATGGGAGGATCTCGTTCACGAGTTCCTGCTCACCTGAACAAGAACCTGGCGCCCATCTGAAATACTCATAAGGTTCAATCCTTGTTAAGGGGACCTTCTGCCGCGTCGAGACGATAATTTCGGTCAGGGCACGGGGCTTGGGCTTTCCATCAGCCATGGCATCTGCGAGATAACCATTTGTTCTAAAAGGGGTTCTTTCCGCAGCAACTGCCTGGCCCGGCACAATGAGCCTGAGCTGGCGAGCTTCCGCAGCAGGCTGTATCTCCAGCCCCGGCAAGTCCCTGCTTGTGAGCTCCAGACAAAGAGGAAGGAGCGGAAAGCAACTTCTCGAGCTTCACGCTTCCACACTCCCTGCAAATGGGCAACTGCTCAGATGAGGCGATCAGTACCTCGCTCGTTTTTCCGCATTCCAGACATAAAAAATCGAAAAGTGGCATGCTGCTTTCCTCTATCTATTGATCAGAGCTACAGGTGTATTCATCCAGAGCCTTTTGTAGTGTTTTTACGGCCAACTGGATGCAATGATGTTTTTTTGCCGGAATGTTTTCCAGAAGACGAAAGACGTCCCCGTCGTTGAGACTGCGAGCCTCCTCGATGGTCCTTCCCTTGACCAGGTCTACGGCTGCCATAGCGGAAGCGACCGCGCCCGGGCATCCGAGTACCTGGTACTTTGCTTCACGGATCACGCCTTCCTCCACCTTTATGCATATGCTCATGGTATCTCCGCAACTACCCGTCATTTCGCTCACATGGTCCGCGTTTGGAATGATGCCCATGTGAGGTTTTTCGACAAAGTAACGGATAGCTTTCTCGGAGTACCCGGAGCCGGCCAACATGTTATGAACTTGCTCTGCATCGGTTTGTGCTTCAATTGATACTTGAGTCTCCACGTCTCACCTCGCGATTCAGTCTTTGCATCTTCTACCGCATTGCCCACCCAGGCCTGACCGATCAGCAACCTGAAACACAGCGGATTGTGGATTAGCGAACAATCGTCCTCCCCTGTAATAGACATTCACCATCGAGGTTGCTTAAAGCAATTTTTGTGCCATCTATGCCGTTCGACCGGCCTGTACGTAAGTTAAAGGCTGATGTAAGCAAATTGGGGACGTTCTGCACCCGAAAAGCAACCCGAAAGGGTTGCAATATGTTTCCTTGGCGAAAGTGAATAGTCTGCTCCGCATCTGCAATCCATACAGTTCGGCGGAAGAGATTCGATTTGGCCTATGAACGCAAATGTCGGTTGGATCGTTGCCAGCCAATAGTTTACGGGATCAGACATGCCATGCTGGGCCATCATTCCGCAGACTCACCTCCTGATACCTTGCTCAGCACGAACGGTACGAGTCCGGCCGAAACGATGATCATGACCGGGGGGGGGACGAATTTACGGTTCGATGATCTAGACTTATGCGTTTCAGGTAACGGTAACAGCCGTCATTCCCGCAATCTCCCGGCGGGAATGACGATCCAGTGTTACCCTCATTTGAACCATGCCCGAAAGTGCACCTTCGATGATGGTCTGGACGAGCTGGAAAAGCCCGTCGAAAGCCGATTAAAAATCACGGGACAGGCTGTGACCTTCAGTGGCTGCCGAGAATGTTGCTACGGTTATCCCTTCTATGATATGGAGATTGACATTCCCAAAAATCTTGCCATGGATGTATGAGTTGTCTGCGGTTTTTTGTTTTGTACGTGAACGAGCGGAGAAGAGACGGAGCGGAGGATTTTGAGGGCAACATGGGAGAAATTTGGAAGATTTTACTGATCGACGATGATCCGGGGATACGCCGGGTGACGAGTCTCGCTTTGGAAGATGCCGGCTATACGGTGATTACCGCACCGGATGGAGAAACGGGTCTTCAGTTATGCCGGCAGGAATCTCCCGACTTCATCATCACCGACATCGGCATGCCGGGTCTGGATGGCCTCGAGGTCCTGCGCCGGATCAAGGAAATGGACCCGGACAAGGAAGTGATCGTGGCGACGGCTTTCGGCGAAATGGCTCTCGCCGTGAAAGCCCTTCAGCTCGATGCCGCCGGATTTATAACCAAACCGGTCAGCAGCGAGTCTCTTGCCCTGGCCTTGCAGCGTGCCATGGAGCGCTCCGCCAAGCGCAAGGATATCCTGAAATATACGGCCCTTCTGGAAGACCGCTGGATGGATACGGCCGAAGAGCTGGCAAGGTCCTTCCAATTTCAGAAGATGCTGATCGAAGGCTCGATTGACGGAATCGCCGCCTGCAACAAGCAGGGGAAAGTCATCATCTACAACAGGAGCATGGAAAAAATGCTCGGCTATCCCGCGGCGAGCGTGATCGGTAAGATGTCTCTTCTGGACTTCTTCTGGCCGGGAGAAGCCGCCAAATTCCAGGAGGATCTCTATTCCGAAGAAAGGGGAGGAAAGGACCGGCTCTTCCCTTTTCGCAGCGAGCTTATTGCGCGGGATGGGAGCAAGGTCTCCGTGCTGCTTTCCGCCACCGTCCTCTTTCAGGAAGACGAGCAGGTGGGAATGGTCGTCTTCTTCCGTGATCTCGAAAACTGCGTCATGCGCAAAAGCGCGGATGTATCCAAGATGAAGCACCTCGAGGAAGAAACCAGAAAATGCGAGGAGAATTACCGCTCGATATTCGATAATATTCCCAACCCGGTCTTCATTCTGGACCGGAAGAATCTGAAGGTCTTCGACTGCAACAAAAGTGTGAAGGACGTCTACGGATATTCGCGGGAAGAGCTCAAGGGTACATCCTTCCTGAAGCTTTTCGATGAAGGGGAGCAGCAGAATTATGCTCTCGAGCTGAGGAATTCGGAGACTATGAACCATGCGCGCCAGATGACCAAAGACGGTCGAAGCATCCTGGTCAACATTCGGGTCTCCCCTTACGAGTACAATGGCCGTCAGGCTCTCCTCGCCACTTCGAGCGACATCATACAGATTCTCATGGTCAAGCAGCAACTGGTCCAGGCGAACAAAATGGCCACCCTTGGCGAAATGGCCACCAGCATTGCCCATGAGCTCAACCAACCCCTCTCGGTCATCAAAACGGCGAGCAGCTTCATGCTCAACAAGGCCGGCAAGCGGGAGCGCCTGCGGGATGAAACACTTACGGCCATGGTCGAGGAAATCGACAGCCACGTGGACCGGGCCTCCACGATCGTTGCCCACGTGCGGGAGTTCGGGCGCAAGTCCGAGGCCAGCCGCGAGCGGGTGCAGGTCAACGTCGCTCTGCAGAAGGCGATCGATATCTTCAGCCAACAGTTGAAGTTGCGGGAAATCGAGGTCGTGAAGGAGCTCGATCCGGATCTTCCTCTCATTATGGGTGACCTCAACCGGCTCGAACAGGTCTTTATCAATCTCCTCATCAATGCTCGGGACGCCATAGAAGAAAAGCGGGAAAAAAGGAAAAAGTCCTCCGGGGGGGAACGGAAGATTTTTCTGAGGACGAGCTCGACGCCGGAAAAGGTCCGGATTGAAATCCAGGATACCGGCATCGGCATTCCGGCGGCTCTGCTCGACCGGATCTTCGAACCGTTCTTCACGACGAAGGAAGTTGGCAAGGGCACTGGCCTCGGCCTCTCCATCAGCTACGGTATAGTTCAGGATTATCACGGCACGGTTCACGTGCAAACGGTGGAAAACGAAGGCTCGACTTTTATCATCCATTTCCCAATCAGGGTGCAAGCAGATGGCGGATAAGATTTTGGTTGTAGACGACGAAGAAGGTGTTCGGAGAGTTCTTAACCTGTCTTTGAGCGAGAGCGGCTACGAAGTGCTGACGGCTGCGCACGGCAAGGATGCCCTGGAGGTTGTTCGGAGTGAACATCCACCCATTGTGCTTGCGGACATCAAAATGCCCGGGATGGACGGCATTGAGCTTCTCCGCAAGATAAAGGAAGAAAATCCGGACGCCGAGGTCATCATGATGACCGGTCACGCTGATTTGGAGTTTGCCATCAAGAGTCTCTGGTTCGAGGCGGCGGATTTCATCACCAAGCCCATCAACTATGATGCTCTCGAAATGGCGCTCAACCGTGTGCACGAGCGCATCTGGATGCGCAACAAAATCCGCGAGTACACCGAAAACCTTGAGAAGCTGGTTTCGGAGCAAACCCGCAAGCTGCTCGAAGCCGAGCGCATGGCAGCCATCGGCCAGACCGTTGCAACCATCGCCCACGCCGTCAAGAACATCGTGGGAGGCCTCAAGGGAGGCATGTACATAGTCGAGCGGGGGATCGAGCTCGAGAATCAGCAATATCTCCACCAGGGCTGGAATATGGTCAAGGGGAACGTGGACAAGGTCAAGAAGCTGGCCATGGATCTCTTGAGCTATTCGAGTGAGCGGCAGCCCAACTACGACCTGTGCGATCCCAACATCCCGGCACGGGAAGTCTTCCACCTCATGCACTCGCGCGCCACTCAGGACAAAATCGGCCTGAAGCTCGACCTTGCTCAAGATCTCGGCAGGGTGGTATTGGATCCCGAAGGCGTCTACTCGTGCCTCCTGAACCTGGTGACAAACGCCATCGATGCCTGCCTGGAAGCCGATGACGCCGATAAGCCAGGGTCCGTCGTCATCAGGTCCCGAAAAGTCGAAGGATGGGCCGTGGAATACCAGGTGGCCGACACCGGTCCCGGCATGAGAGAGGAAATTCGAGACAAAGTCTTCCACAGCTTCTTCAGCACCAAAGGCTCAAAAGGCACGGGCCTTGGCTTGATGATCACGGAAAAGATCGTTCGGGAGCACGGAGGCGTTATCCAGTTGGAATCGGCTCCCGGGGTCGGAAGTACGTTCACTCTCCGATTGCCGGTGAAAAACGTGCCCCTGGAAATACTGGCGGTGGTGGGAGAGCCGGACGGCGAGGACGATTCGCCGCTATAGTCCCTACCCGGCTATATAGTCTCAAGGGCTGTCGAGAAGCCACGGCGGAAAGGCGCCGTGCCCATCCGAGCCGATAGCGCTGTTCGTCGGACGCTCAATGGCAACGCTCACGGTCACGGCGAAGCAGGGGGCCGGTCCGGCATGAGAGAAGTCGCCTTGAAGAAGAGATTGCCGAGCGAAAGCTGGTCAATGCCGGCAAACAGATGCTGGAATGTCTTGGCTACCGAGTGACTGTAACGACAAAAAGCGTTTAAGCCTTGGATACCTTCAAGGCACGACCTCACGGGTTCGATTTGATCATAACGGATCAAACGATGCCCCGGATGACCGGAACCGATCTTGCCCGAGAATGCATGAAGATCCGGTCGGATGTTCCCATAATCCTATGCACCGGCTTCGCTATGCCCCTCACACCCGAAGAAGCCACAAGCATCGGAATTCGAGGATATATTGCCAAGCCGGTCGTCCTGCGGAAGATGGCAACAATTGCGCGGGAGGTGCTTGACCATAAAATTGCCTTGCCTGCACTCCCATGCATGTGTTCATAGACGAGCTTTTGTTTTCGTGGATAAAGAATTGTACGGACAATACGATAAATGCTCCCACGACGGGTAAGAAGCAAAAAAAACGTGATGATACCTTTTCAGGTACCATCACGTTGGATTGACTTGGGGGGCAACCTCAGTCAATCTGTTTTATGTCGTTCAAGGTCTGCCCCGCTATGAAGACGCTTACTGGTCGCCGGTAGGTGTTACCACATGGGAGCTCTCGCCTGCATAGCCTGCGTTGAAGTCGGCTGCACGATCAGCGAAAGAAAGCGCCGGAGCAAGGTAGCTCACGAACACGAAGGCCGTAATTGCGAAAAGGGTCGAAATCTTTCTCATGGTAGACTCCTATATTTCTTAGACCGTATCGGTTGCCCTAAGTTTTTAGTGTTAGTTGCTAACCAACAATCAATGTTAGATAGAAGGTAATATTGAAAGAGATAGAGTCAATGGGTTAGAATTGAATTTATGCTCGTTGATCTGTGAAGCTCTCAGAGAATGGTCATGATACAGCCGGGCGAAAGTTCATGACCGGTTCCAAAGCGAGGCAGGCCCGCAGTCTTGTCCTGTTTGAATAAGGATGTCGGATTTGCCGGAACGGAGCGAAGGCGGCTCATGGCTTTGCGCCAAGGGCCTTTTGTAGTACCTCGACAATGTGTGAGGCCTGGATCTCCCAGGTCCAGTTCTCCTCGATGGTTTTGCGGGCATTGTCCCCGAGCTTGCGCCGCAATGCCGGATCTTGAAGAAGGCTCAGCAGCTTTCGATACATGGTGGCGTTGTCTCCCCACTCAAACAACATACCGTTGTACCCGTCGACGATCAGCTCTTTGATTTGCCCCAGAGCCGTACCAAGCACCGCCTTGCCTGCCGCCATATATTCGAGGAGCTTCATGGGAGAGCCGTAAAACAGGTAGTCTCCACGATAGCTTGCAAACACGACATCCATAACGCTAAGAAAACTGGGTACTTCTTCGTGTGTTACGGCTCCGGTGAACAGGAGATGTTCGCCGAGGCCCATTCGTTCTCCTTTGTCCCGAAGGCATTTTCCGGCCTCTCCCTCTCCAACGAAAAGGAAGACTACATCCTTCATTTCCCCGCATACCTTCTCGATAATCTCCATTGTGGCATCCACGTTGCCAAAGAACTGGAAGGTCCCCACAAACCCCACCACCCGGCGATGGGTGAGCCCGAATCGATGCCGCAGGTCTTCGTCGGGCGGGACGGGCCGGATGAGGTGATGATCCACCCCGTTGGGTATGACGTGTAACCTGGTAGCAGGGACTGCGTACCGCATCATGTAACCCTTGAGGATCTCCGAGATGCAGATGACCTGGCTTGCCGACCGGATGTTCATCCCTTCCAACCACCGCCCCAAGACGGGGTAGGAGTAGAATGGAGTGAAGAACATGGAGTATTCGTACTCCATGGGCGTTTCCGCCAGCACAACACATGGGACGCCACAGCGGCGTGCCGCTGTGACTGCGGACAGATTGCAGTAGCTGTGCGCAGCCAGAACCACGTCCGGCCTAAATTCGGCGATGAGGCGGCATTCTTCCCGGTAGAAATGGAAGTTGCGCAATATCAGACGCGGAACGTTGGCGTAGCGGCGCAGCCATGGAATTTTCTTCATACCTCCATAGGCTCGTTCCCTCCCGGGCTTGCGGGCTGCCCGAAAATGGAGGTCTACCTCATGGCCGAGCATCTGGAGTGCCTCGGCGATGCTCCGTATCTGCACCGCGGCGCCACGGGCTGTACCTTCGATGTCGTAGTGGTAGTTGAAGAAAGATATTCTCATGGGCTTATGACTCATAACGATCCCCTGGGGTCAACTCTGCTTTGTCAAATCAGCAGCCGGTTCTGTTTCTCAGCCTTGCCTCCAGAATCCGCCAGGCTAGCGACGGAAGGTCCTCTGCGTAACGACGCCACAATGAAGGCTCACGCGTGATTCTGTAGAGCCATTCGAAGCCGTACCGGTGGCAAGAGGCCGGGGCTCGTTTCAGCTCACCCGAGAGGAGCTTGAACATACCTCCGCACGTAACGATTATGCCTGCTTCGAGCTTTCCTCGAACCGCGTTGGTCCAGAGCACCTGGCGTGGGTCTCCCATCCCGACCCATAGGATATCCGGGCGGACGGCATTGATGACGGAGACAATCCGGTCGTCTTCGAAGTCAAAATAGCCGTGGTGGGTGCCGACAATCCTCAATCCCGGATACTTTTCCAGGGTTTTCCGTCCGGCCGCATCGGCAAGTCCGGGCTCTCCACCCAGCAGGAAGAAGCTGTATCCCTCTGTTGCCGCAAGCCGGCAGGCTTCGGGCCATATGTCCGTTGTCGTGAGCTTTTCGGGAAGACTTGCTCTCAGCATCCTGGCGGTCAGCAGGATGGATGCGCCGTCCGCATAGACGATGTCACATCGGCACAATTCGTCGAGGAACGAGGGATCGGCCGCCGCCAGCCTGAGTGAATGGGCATTGAGGCCGTAGGCCGCGGCGCAGTGCCCGGTGTGAATCAGCTCCCGGATTCGCCCCAGCAGGGAGCTCATCGTGAGTACTTCCACGGGCACTCCCAGGATATCGATTCTCGATGGCTTCATGAGGCACCTTCTTTTGCGGGCGGCAGCCGGTTCATGTGGAGCATTCGGTAGATCTGCTCACGGCGCAGGTATCGAACCAGTTCCTCGTTGCGGGTCCTCTCGACCTTAGGGCGGAAGTAACTCATAAAAAATCCCCAGAGAAAGGCAAGGCCGCCTATTAACCAGGGGCGCTCGGCCATTCGGTAGATGCCTCGGGAAACGGCGAAAAGAGGGTGAGTGCCAATGGCGTAGGCACCCCAGCCCCAGATGATCTTGCCTTTGACCGGACCGAAGCTCGACCCCTGGAGCCGGTGGTGAATCAGGGGAATATCCGGGTCGTGAAGCGTGAGCCATCCATGGCGCCGTGCGTCGGTCTGATCGAGAATGTCCCAGCCGTAGACCGGTTGAAGACCTCCCAGGTCCTTGAAGCATGCCCGTCGGTAGAACTTGGCCTGGCCAGGCACAAAGTAGGGGGCATGGCGCTCGGAGACCAGCTTGTCTTCGACCTTGAGCCATGTGGTGCCACTGGCCATTCCCACCCGAGAATCCGAGAAGTGGTCGAGTATCCGGGCAAAGCAGTCGCTTCCGAATTCGAGGTCGCAATCGAGCTTGGATATGACGTCATAGGGATCGTCTCCCAGATGGGCCAGCCCGGCATTGAAGGCGGCCACAACTCCGGGGCCGAGCTGCCTGTGGCCGCCTCTTTCGCGCCGCACAAGCTCGATCCAATCATGGTCCGCGGCAAAGCGGGCAACGATCTCCGGCGTGGCGTCGCGGCTGCCGTCATCCACGATGATCCATCTGTCCGGCCGGCGTGTCTGGCCTATTACAGAGCGCAACGTAAGCTCGACGAAGCGGGCTTCGTCCCGGCAGGGGCTTATGACAACCAGACGCAGACTCATGAGGGTATCTCCCGTGCTCCACGGACCCGGCGCCACCACACGGCGAAAACGAGCAAAGCCCAGAGCTTGCGCGCGTGGTCTCGCCGGCCGCTTAGATGTTCGTGTGCCAGTACATGCACGTATGCAGGATCGAAGTAGCCGCTGTCCGCCAGGCTTTCGAACATACCGTGGCTCCGGGCGTACTCGATAAGATTGTGCTGCAGCCAGTATTCGAGGGGAGGGTTGAAGGCCTGTTTTCCGCGATCCAGGACATCGCTGGGCAGCCACGGCTTCAAAGCCTCCCGCAGGACATGTTTGGTGCGCAGCCCCCTGACCTTGAGCCGAGATGGAATGCGCAGGGCCAGATCCAGGACTTCGTTATCCAGGAAAGGAACCCGTGCTTCGAGGGAACAGGCCATGCTCATGCGATCTACCTTGGTGAGCAAGTCTCCCGGCAGATAGACGGTGAGGTCCGAAAGACCGGTCAAGGCTGTGGGATCGAGCTCTGGATGCAGGCGTGAGGGCATCCGGAGGGCTTTCAGGTGCTCGAAGCCGTCCGATCTTTGCCGGAAGTCGCCGGAGAAGAGTCGCGCCTGTTCTTCGGGAGTGAAGAGCGAGGACTTGTGCAGATAGTCTTCGAAGGGCGGAGCGAGTGAGCTTTGCCATACACGCTCGATTCTGTGCAGCCCTCGCCCGAGGCGCGGCGATCCAAAATGTGGCAGCTCTCCGGTCGCCCGTGCCAGAATGAGCCTCAGCGAGTGGGGCAGGAACCGCAGCAGCCGGTTGAGCTGCATTCCCCGGTGGTAGTGGTAGCCCGCAAAGAGCTCATCGCCACCCTCGCCGCTCAAGACGACCTTGACCTTGCGCCTCGTCCGCTCCGAGAGCAAATAGGTCGGAATGATCGTGGCATCGGCGGTCGGCTCATCCAGGTACCAGAGCAGCTTGGGGAGCAGATCCGTCGAAGAGGCTCCGACCTTGAACGTTTCATGAGTCGTGCCCACGTGCCGGCTGACCCGCAGTGCGTGTGCGGTCTCGTCGTACCCGGGAACGTCGAACCCGACGTTGAAGCTCCGGATATCCCGGCTGTCCGCCCGTGCCATTGCAGCCGTTACGGCGCTCGAATCTATCCCCCCCGAGAGCCACACCCCGAGGGGAACGTCGGCCACCATTTGGCGGCGAACGGAATCTTCGAGGCAGCAGCGAAGCTCCTCGCCCCAGTCTTCCATGCTGCGCTCCGGCCCGACCTCGATCCGTGGCTCCCAGTAGGCTTTCATTACAACGCGCCCATCCTCGACGGCGAGCAGGTGCCCCGGCTGCAGCTTGAACACACCCCGGTAGATGGACTCCGGTCCCGGTACGTACAGGTAAGAGAAAAAATCGAATACCGCCCGGTCGCTCACCTCGGGGCAAAAGCCAGGAGCGTGCGAAAGGCTCTTGAGCTCGGAGGCGAAAGCCAGCAAGCCGCCGTCCGTCATGCAGTAGTAGAGCGGCTTGACACCGATCCTATCCCTCGCAAGGAGCAATTTCATCCGCCCGGCATCCCAGACGGCGAAGGCGAACATACCGTTGAGGCGAATCACCATGTCCTCGCCCCATTCCTCGTAGCCGTGTACTATTACTTCCGTGTCCGAATCCGTTCGAAACCGGTGCCCGGCGAGCTCGAGCTGCCTTCGCAGCTCCTGGAAGTTGTAGATTTCACCGTTAAAGACGACGTGCACGGAGTCGTCCTCGTTTGCCATCGGCTGATGGCCTCCGCTGAGGTCGATGATGCTCAACCGCCGAAACCCGAGAGCCACTGGACCTTCCGTGAAGTATCCCTCGTCGTCCGGCCCCCGATGGCGGAGTGCCTCCGCCATTAGCTCGACCACCCCGCACGGAGCGGGGCCACCGTCCATGTTCAGAATCCCGCTAATGCCGCACATTACACATTCCTGCCTTTCCGTGTGTTCGAAGCACCGCGGAACAGGCTCATGAGCTTTCTTGCGCTGCCATGGATGTCGAAGTCAGTCTCGACGAGCTTCCTTCCCGCTCCGGACAGCCGTTGAGCCAATACATCGTCGCCAAGCAGCCTCTCGATGGCTTTTGCAAGCGCGCCCGGATCGTCGGGCTCGACCAAGAGGCCCGTTTCGCCGTCTCTTACCAGCTCAGGTATCCCTGAAACGCGGGTGGCTACAACGGGAAGTCCGCTAGCCATGGCTTCGAGCAGCACATTGGGTATGCCGTCCCGATCGTTGTTGCGCACGCACGACGGCATCACGAAAACGTCCACCAGCGGATAGTGCTTCAGGACTTCAGCCGGTTGAAGTGCTCCCGACAAAACAATCCGGTCCGCCACGTCCAGATCCCTGACCATCCGATGTAGAGCTCTCTCCTCGGGCCCGGAGCCTATGATGATGCAGGACAGCCCGATTCCTCGCCTTTTGAGCAGAGCGCATGCCTCGACGAGCGTATGAAAGCCCTTGGTTTCGAGCAGCCGCCCGACAGCCAGTATGGTTGGGGGGCTCAGACGGACCCGCTGGACCCGCTCGAAGGAAGCCACATCCACCCCATAGCGCACCACCTCGATTCGTGCATTCAATGCTGCCTGCGGATAATGCTCCCGGAGATACCGGACGTTGAATCTGCTGCATACGACGGCGAAGAGAGCCGAGGAGATTTTACGGGACATGAGAGTGTCGTCCCGGAAGACATCGTAGGCGTGAGCGGTAAAGCTAAAGGAAATACCCGCGAGCCTGGCCGCCATCATGGCAACGGTGGTGGCCGTGTTGGCGAAATGAGCGTGGATGTGGCCGATGCGGTTTTGCATTACCTGTACTGCAGCCAGGGGAGCCATCAGGAAATGAAGAAGGCATCTGAGCCTGCGCTTCCATGTTTCCTCCGTAGCCGTCAGGCAAAGCCGGATACACCCGAAATAGCGCACCGGATGGAACAGAATGAAGTAGGCATGAGCCAGCCAGAAGGATGGAGATTTGGGCTGAAAGGCCACCATGGCTTCTCTGGCGGCTTCGGGCATTTCGGGATGTATGACGGTGGTGTCAGGCGGATAGAGGCTTATGAGCCTGACGTCGTGTCCGAGCTGTCGCAGCGCGGCGATTTCTCGGATGACGAAGGTTTCGGATAGAACGGGTAGTTCGCGAGCCATGTAGGCTAGGATTTTGCACGAGTCTTTCATCTTGGAGCAACTCCAGCTAGCTGTGATTTGTACAGGCTTTACAGGTTTAGAGGACGAAGGGCAAATGGGACAGATAGGACGAATGAGGTGAATGGGACGAGAAGAACATGTATGGGGGAATTTTGCACGTTGCTGTTCTATATTCTTCACGTCCCTTTCGTCTCTTTTGTCCTATCTGTCCTATTTGTCCTATTTTACTCCTCAATAATGGCATATACCGCAAAGCCGATTTCCACTGAGGCAAACCATGCCAAAATCCCGTTAATGTAGTGGCTGTCAATTACTCAAATCATCTCTCGGGTTCGAGCTCGAACAGTGTGAGCGAATGGGCCGGAAAGCTATAGCTGAAAGAAGATGAAGCATGCCGCAGGCTGCTCTTTCCCGGCACGACCGCGGCCGGATCTTCCTCGTTGTTGGCCCCGAGGCTCTGCGCGGTAAGAGAGGTCACAGAAGCAGCCGGGCGTGGCCGAAAGTCCGTAAGGCCAATGGATGCAGTAACGGGCTCCGCCTGCGAGCGGTTGACGACGAGAAGGATAAGCCTTCCCGCTGAGTCGATACCTGCCACGGCATTCAGCACGGGAACGGAGCTCATGGCGTCCATGTTTCCTAACCGGGGTGAGCTGAACGACGAACACTGGACCCGTGTGTCAACCAGCCGAGCGGCCATGAACCGCCGTGCGAGCTCAAAGGCGTAATACTGCGGCCTTGCGGTTCTGATACCGGTTTTCCAGTCATAGCGGATCAAGGCCGTCTCGATATTGCCGTGAAGGTTCCAGCCTGTGGCCAGACTGACGCCAAGCTCCCTGGCATGGCACAGCAGGGTGACCAAGAGATCGGCGTCGTAGACGGCGCGGGCCAGGCTGGAGAAGTCGCGCGCATTCTTCGAGTCGGCAGGCCAGATGCCGTATTCGGTGATTGCCAATTCTATGCCTCCTGCCCTCGGGCAGGTTTTGTCGATCAGGCTCCTGGTTTCCCTGAGATGCGCATAAGCCTGAGCGGCGCCTGCCATGACCCCCATGTACCAGGTTTCTCCGTTGTATGGCACCTGGGCTTGACCCGCGGACGGGTAGTACGAGTGCACGATGAAGAAGTCGAGGTGATCCCGCGTTGTACGCAGGACCGTATCGTTCCACCCATCGACGGTATCCATATCCCCTTTCCCGTCAGAGCGCGACATGCCGACAGCCCCCACCTTGATGGAAGGATCTATTGCTTTCATGGCTCCGGCGAAGCTGACAAAAGCATCCCCATAGGCACGGGCCGTTGTGCACCCCACTTCAGAGTGCTCGAACTGTTCGTTTCCGATCTCCCACCAGACCACGCGCCAGGGTGCCTGACGGCCATGTTCAGAGCGCTTGTATGCCCAGTAGCCGACGGTCTTCCAGTCGTTGCCTTCCGGATCGACTCCGATGGGACGCGTATCACCTGGATCTCCGTTCAGGTAGGCAACCCAGGCGGCGGCCCGCTTGATCCTCTGGTCCAGCGACGCCGATGTCGAAACCTGGCCTGTTTTGTCCAGACCGGTACTGAAATTGATGGTGATCACCGACACAGCACCCGAAGATTGGGCGAGCTTCATGTGTTCGTCGATTCCATAGCAGTTATTGAACCATTCGGGCTGACCCGGGCGGGCTTCCGGGCGAATGGCGCTCCCGGCGGGGTGTGGGACATTGAAGCCACCCACTCCCTGAATCGAGTGCCTTTCGACACTGGAAAAGGAGAAGGAGTCGCCGAACTGTCCCCCCATCGAGTCCAAAAAACGCGCCTTTCCAACCTTGCCCCAGTTGGGCTCTTCTGTGAGCTCGAAGGCCGTATCTCCGAGGTTCACGGCTGAAGCCGCATGAAATGAAAGGCCGTCCTCCCAGAGGTACAAGTCCGACTGGCTTCCGCCTGGAAAACGCAAAACGGCGGGAGCGATTTTCCGTATGAGAGGCTCGGCTCCCGCGTCGATGCCGTCCGTTCGCGAATTCCACATCCCGCTGGAAGCAAACGGGATGTTTTGTCCGAAAAGAAGAGGATTTGAAGCAACGGCAGGCTTCGATAGATCGACGGTTATGGATGACCGGAACGTCGCGGAGCACCCGCCAAGACATTGCAGGCAGCACAAGCAGTACAACACGGCCACGAAGCCTCCGGCTCCAAGAAGGGACATTTTCATTACAGATCCTTTTGGCATCTTTTCGTGTATTCCGTGGTTTGTTTGCATACTCCGGCTCTCTCTACGAGCTTGATTTTTCAAGCAGGCTGCCAACCGTGGAGCCATGGGCTTCGGCACCCTTACGGCGCTGAAGCATTTTCTGTAAGACTTTGAGCTCCTTTTTACTGACGACCCCAAACCCGATCAATGCCGCCAGGTAGATTGCGGCACCACTGACGATAACGGCCATGATGTGAAAATGTCTCAGGGCAAAAACACATAGGCCCATGATCAAAGCGCACAGCACGGGGCCGAGAATGTCATGCAGCAGGGTCCTGATACTTACGTATTCTTGCACGTAGGCCAACAAACAAAAAAAATACACAGCCTGCGTCACGAAGGTCGCCCAGGCGGCGCCGAGGCTCGACAGGAGAGGAACAAGGGCTAGATTGGCGGCGACGTGCACCACCGCTCCCAGGCAGGTCAGTTTGAAGACCAGCCCTTCCTTGTCCGCGGCAATGAGGACGGCGTCGGCGGCGTAGCTCCAATAGCTGAAGATGAGTGCAGCTCCCAGAATCCTGAGGGAAGGAGCCGACGGGGCAAAGGACGATCCGTAGAGGAACGTGGCGAGAGGCTCCGCCAGAATGAGCACTCCCACCGCTATCGGAGCCGAAAGGACAAAGAGATGCTTCATGGTGAAGCGCAGAGCGTGGGAAAAAGCTTCGGAAAACGCACTGCCGTGGAGCTCGCTCATCATGGGCAGGAAGGCGCCCATAACGGCGGCGGCAATGAGAGTCAGATTATCGAAGAGCTTCATCGCCGCGGCGAAGTAGCCCACATCCGATTCTCCCTTGAAGACTGAAAGAGCCAGGATGCCCATCTGGTTACTGAAGTACAGGGCAAGCAGTATCCCGGCAAAAGGGGCCGCTTGGGCCACGTGCCGCTTCAGCCTTTTCCACTCGAGGCTCGCAGGCGTCTTGACGGAGAAGTGCTTCAAAAGGAACAGAGCTAGCAGCAAAGCCGCACACAGGCATAGCAACTGCGAAGCGACCACTTGAGGCAGATGCGGCCCATGAAGGAGGATTACGATTCCGAGGGCCAGATTGGACACCGAGAAGCATGCCCGCACTATCACCTCGAGCTCCGCGCGCTTGAGCCCCCGGAACAATGAGTTGATATATTCGAGATAAGTGTAGGTGAAGATAAATACGGCAATGAGGCTCAGAACCGGAATCCGCTCCGCCTTCAATACCGCCAGGGTGACCATGAGCAGCCCCAGCGACACGAGAGAAAAGATCCCTTTGATGACGCTGATTTCAATCAGATGCCCCGTGCCCACAAAGGAGGCCCGCCCGATTTCTTTTTGGGCCAGCCGCTCGAAGCCGAACTTCGGGGCGAGAGCGAAGAAGTTCGCGACCGCCGTCCCGAAGCTGTAAAGGCCAAGCTCCCGGGCTCCGAGGAACCGGGCAAGAAAGGCAAAGAAAACAAGCCCCAGCACCTTCGAGAGCATCTCCGCAAACACCAGGAAGACACTGTTGCGGATAAACCGCCCGCCTGCCGCTTCTTCCCGCACATGTTCCGCATCATCTGTCATGCATAGCTTTCTTCAGGTGATTTCCAAGAACGAAATTACCAGTTGAAATCACCTTAGACACTGTCATTGTTGGCTACCGGCTGTCCCATTCCGGGCCGCGATCCTGCCGGTGCTGACTGCCAGCCCGGCCATGAGCCACAGTGGAATGAAGTGGGTCCAGTGGCAGTAATCCACCTGGGTATGAGCGAAAAAGGCCAGGAAGCCCATCAGAGTGCCAACGCCCACGTTTGACAGGAGTGGGTCGGGGCTCGATACGGCGGGCAGCAGTGCCAGTAGGATGCTCAGCAGAAAGAGGCTGAAGAAAATCACTCCCGGAAGCCCGGTTTCGCCTGCAATGAACAGGATGAGATTGTGTACCGGAGCATTCCAGTTGGAAACGATTTGCTCGGGCGTATGGTCGTAGAATTGGGCGGTATCGGTGTAGTTATTCAGCCCTACGCCGAGGAGAGGATTGTGCCGAATGAGGTTGAAGGCTACCTTCGCCAAGGTAACCCTGCCGTGAGCATTGCCGTAGTCGTTCTTGAAGAAGCGCTGCTGGATGGGATTCGACGTACTCAGAACGACGACTGCGCACAACCCTAAGGCAAAAGCCAGAATGAAAACAGCCCGCACAAAACCGATATACTTCCTCCATTTCAGCAGCACAGCCAAACCGAGAGCCGCCGAGGTGCAGAAGATGCCTCCGCGGGATAGTGTCGCCATAAGGCCAAACAAGCCCAGCACGAAAGAGGCGGCCACAAACGTTCTCATCCCCGACTTCATCGGGCAAAATAGAAAGAGCAGACTCAGGGGAAGCAGCAGATCGAGGAACAGGGCCAGGCTGTTGGGGTGTCCCAGGGTTCCCGCGGCACGGCTGACGGTCTGAAGGCCGGCATAACTATGCATGATCTTCTGGGCGCCGAAGAAGTCCAGTCCGAGGGAAGACGAGGTCAGATACTGGGCAATCGCCAGGATGCCCTGAGCTCCCATGGTGAAGACGATCCCGGCGACCGCAAGGCGGAGCTCACGTGTGTCCCGGATGCACCAGGAGACACATGAGAAGAGGAGAATGGATGTGGCCAGAGCGAAGAGATCGAATGCGCCGAACAACTGGCTTCGAGCCATACCCACCGAAATGGCCGCAACGGCAAAGAGGCCCGCCAGCGGCATCAGGCCCTTCGTCGAAATGTCGAGAGGGAGCCTGGCGGCGAAACGTTCCTTTAGATCGAGGATCAGCAGTGCAACGAGGGATATGTGGCTCAGGGTAATCAGGAATCCGTAAGTGGACCTGTTCACGGTGCTCTGCCTGAACATAATGTTCAGGTCTATTCCCACGGGAATGGTGAGCACCAGGAGCAGCAGGTAGTAGTGCTTCCTCTCGCGGACCGCAAGAGAGCCGATAGCGATCAAGCATCCCGAAAAGAGCAAAGAAAACCATTTCGCATCCAGTTGGGTGGCTGCAAGGAACAGCACACCGATGGGAGCTCCCACGGCGAGGCTCCAGAACGCCAATTCCCGGAGGCCGCTGGAGCCTTGAGCGGCCGGGCTTGTCACGGCTCGAGCAAACGATCTCATAGTCTGATGTCCTGTCGGCATCGATTGCGCTAAAGCTCCGGTATGGAGCACAAAACCTGGAAGCCGAGATTCTGTTCGATGTCCTCGGGCATGCGCAGCGAATCGTCCAGGTACTCCAGGAAGAATACCATGCTGAAGCTGACCACAATGGATAAGACGAGGGCCAGAACCATATTCAGGAGAAGATAGGGAGTAGCCGGCTTCAACGGCATGGAGGCGTTGCTCACAACCTTGGCGTTTTCCAGCCGGGCATCGGTTGCCTGTGCAATAAGGCTGTCCTGATACTTCTTCCTAAGAATACTCAACACAGCCTCGTTGTCTTCGATCTGTTTTACCAGATTCGACAGCGCAACTTCCTTCGCCGGGAGGAGCTCGATCTCTGCCTTCAGGCCATCGACGGTTTGAGACAACGCCTGTTCCTCCGCCTGCAGCTTGCCCAGCTCCACCATCTCGCGATCCAGCAAGTGATCCACATGGCGCCGAATCTGTTCTTCGACCTCTTTGTATTGCCTTCGAGCCGTCGTCACCTGGATGCTCTGCTCCGTGTAACGGTCAATGACGGTACTGAGCTCATAGCGTAAATTGATCAGCTTGTTCTCGAGATCCTGGACTTGAAAGTCCTGAGCAATTTCAGGGAGGGGGATGAGCAGATCCGGCTGGGCTTCCCTGACCTGGCGTATTTTTTCCACTTTGGACCTCTTACTGATAATCTCTTTTTGAACTGTCGTACGAGCTACGTCGAAGGTATTTAGCTTGTCGAACAGGGCCTTGCTCTGCTTGGAAAGTGAAACGATGCCGATCCTGGCTTTGAGATCCACCAGCTCGGTTTGCAGCACCTTGTGATCGCGCTCTACCTGGGTGATCTGCTCGGAGTAGAAGCTGCTCTCCGTCCGGTTCAGGTTAATGGAAAGATGCTGGTGCAGGTATTCTTCAACGACCTTGTTCACGACCTGACTGACCAGCACGGGATCGCGGTCACGGTAGGAAACGCGAATAATCTGGGATTCGACGGCAGGATCGATCTCGATCTTTCGTCCGAGACGCTCCACGGCTCCTTCGAAAGCTTCCTGTTCAGTAGGCGTGTGCATCAAGCCCGCATCCTTCAGCCCCAGCTCCGTGGTCTTGAGGACGGTTCGAAGCAGGCCGCGAATAGCTCCCGCCACCCCTTTCTCAGGGATTTCCCTGGGCCGGTCCAGACCGAGAGCCTCGACGGTGCGCTCGAAGACGGGTCTGCTTCGAATAATCTCGATTTCGGAATTGATCTCGTCCTTCGGGTTCATGAGGACCGTCCAGGGCTGCTCCTTTCTCCCTTCCTGGAAGAGAGCGTCCTGGTAGGTGCGCCCGCGGATGATGATGCTGCTCGATGCCTCGTAGCCGGGAGGCCACAGCAGGCTTCCGATGAGTACCGTAGCCAGTAATCCCAGGTTCAGGCCGATGATCATCCTCTTGCGGCGAAAGAGCCCATGGATGAGAATTCTTCCGGTATCTTGAATCTTCATAGTCATTATCCTCCCAGTCCGCGAATCTATTCTTTTTTAAAGCCAGGCCCCGCTGCCTCTCAGTTCCACAGGCTTTTGAAGGGTGTGGGTAGATAATCTGGCCATATAGCTGTAATGATTGGACTTAGCGTGAAAAAAAAGTGCTTCGTGATACTTGATGCATGTTCGACCGTGGATATCCGGACCTCAAGCGATGTTCCAGGCTCCACGTATGCAAATTGCACCACCCGGTTTCGAATGTCCCTGTCTAAGATGACCTTCCGAAAGCCGTCGGGATGGATGGCGGTCAAACTGGTGTGCCATTGGCCATGTGTGCGCGGAGCCTCGATCCAGAAGTAGACGACCTTTACATTTCCCATGAGGACCTGGAAATGAGCTTCGTGGCTGCGAGAGAGGTGCAGCTCCCTCGGGGTGCGCATAACCCGTATTTCCTGAGCGCCGTCCTGCGTGCTCACGACCTCCACCGGCCTGAGGTTGGCCTGCCCGTAGTCGGAGCCTCCTCCTATTTTGTCGCCGAATTCCTCTCTCGCCGTGTTGACGACTCCGGCGGGAAGCCTCCCTTCCGTCGTAGCAGCCATGGCGGTCCTGCCACCCATGGCACCCGTCGCGGTGAGCACAGCCAGAAGGAGCGTGGCAAGAACCGGGAGCTTTCGGTCTCTATATGGCATCCTCGGAGAAGAAGACACCGCATCGATGCTTCTCTTTCCACTCACTGTGCCACTCCGCTGCCAAGAGGAGACACGGTGATATCAAAGGAGCTCTGGATGGGGAGAACATCCCTTATGTATTGCTTCACGAACAGATCCACCTGTGCCACACTGCTCAACGGCACCACGACGACGTCTCCACTGTGCAGCACCACGTCGTTTCGGATGCTCTCTCCCGACAGGGGCTTGGAGAGGTCGGTCCTGATCCATTTGGAGGCTTCGAACTGGCCGCGTCGGACTATGACGACGCGCGAGAGGTCGCCCGTGTCCTTCACTCCTCCCGCATACATGATGGCCTGAAGAGTTGAGATCCGCCCCTGGAATTTGACCACTTTCGGGGCCGACACCTCGCCGCCCACGAAAATCTCCTGGTCCGCCTGTCTGGTGAGGACCAGGGTGATGTAGGATTCGTCGGCGAATATCTTTCTTGCGGTCGTATCCCCGACGAGCAGTGCGACATCCGGCTTCGTGATGTGCATGGCGTACTTTTTTACAAGCTCGTTGCGAAACTTGTCCGGCTTCATGCCCGCTGCCTGCACTTCCCCGAGGATCGGCAGCGAAACCTTGCCGTCGGAGCGTATTCTGGCGCCTATGTTCAGCTCAGGGTTGTAGACGAACTTCAGCTCGAAGAAGTCGCCTTCCTTGAGAAGACTTCCGTATCCGGTTTTTGAAATGAAGTCCTGGTACTGGAGGCTGATCGCCGCATGCACTTCAGGAACCGCCATGCCCTCGATCCGCATCTCACCGACGAGAGGCAGGGAGATCTTTCCGTCTGAGCTGACAGTTACGTCGGTGTTGAGCTCCGGATTGTGAAGGAACTTGACCGAAAGAGCGTCCCCGTTGCGGAGCAGGTATGCTCCCCCCGCGGGCTGAGCCTCGGATGGCGGGAGAGCCGCAGTTTTGGGAGAAGGCAACGGCGAGCCGGCCGGAGCTTTCTGCGGTGCAGTGGGGAACGCACGCTCCTCGTAAGGAAGCTTCGACGTTGCACACCCGCTCGCCAGCAAGGAGAGCAGGATACAGGTACAGGTGAAGAGGGCCAGACATGCTTTCCTTTTGCTCATAATGGATTACCTCCAGCTTTTAGCTGTGAGCTGTTAGACATAGCTCGCACGTGCTTTGCGGCTTCAAATCAAATAGGACAGATCAGAACCATCGCTACCCTCCATGCCTCACGGACGATTCCCTGTGCACGAGCGGCATTAGCGGCCGAAGGAGGGAGAAGAGCATGTTTTTATGGGCGATCATCAGGATCTTGAAGTCCTGCCAGGCAGAACGTTCATATACGTACGCGAGGTCATTGTGAATCCATTTGACGAAGGCTGTATTGGTGTGGGACTGAATCTGCCACAATCCGAGGAGGCCTTGAGGAACCGACAAGCGTATATCCCGCCACCGGGGGTTGTAGCGCATCTCGTCCCAGGAGAGGGGCCTCGGGCCGATGAGGGCCATGTCGCCGCGAAGGATGTTCCAGAATTGGGGAACTTCATCCAGATTGGTAGCTCTCAGGATGCTTCCGATCCGTGTGACTCGCGGGTCCGTCGCTACCTTGAACATTGGTCCATCCACCTCGTTCATCCGTTGGACTTCGCGCTTGGCTTCCTCGGCATTGTCCACCATTGTGCGGAATTTGAGCATGGTGAATTCTTTTCCATTCATCCCGCACCGACGTTGCCTGAAAATTACGCTTCCCCTGGAGTCCAGCTTAATGGCGATGGCAATGACGATCAGAAATGGAGCGAGAAAAATCAGGGCCGAAAGAGAGAAAATGCTGTCAAAGAGTCTCTTCCAGAGGCGATAGCCCTTTCTATCCCTGTCCCGACAGCAGCTCGTACCCGATGACGGTGAAATGTTTCCCGGATCGGAAGTGACAGGCACGGATTCGGAGGTGGCGTCAACACACAGGACCCATGCATCCCGCAAATCGGCCCCATCTCCGACGACCGAATCCTCTCCAACGATGCAGTTGGTCAGCCGGGCGCCGCTTCCTATTCTGGAATTCTTCAGCAGAATGCAGTTGTTCAGGACTGCCCCGGATCCAATGACACATCCCTCGCAGATGGTCGTTGGCCCAATGAGAAGAACGCCTTTGCCGACGGTGGCTCCATGGCCGAGAGCCACGGGACCCACTACGGTCAAAGCCGAGCTACCTCCATCCGCGAGAATGTCGCTCGGATTCCTTGGAGCCCAATGCCTCAAATAGGAAAACTCGGCTCGGCCGAGCAGTATGTCGCGATTCGTTGCGAAATATCTGTCAATGCTCGTGATCGTCTGGCAGTAACCCTTGTTTTCCCAGACTCTCGATGGAACGGAGTCATCATAGAGCAGTGAAAAAAGCTGTTCCTTGAGGTCGAAATAGCCTTCCTGAGGAATCCTGTCGAGGATGTTCCGCTCGAAGAGATAGAGCCCCACGGGTCGGAGCATGCTTCGTCTGCTATGGGCGGGATGTATCCGATGAATCGCCTTGACGTGCTCGCCGGCGTCGTACTCGACTCTTTCCATTCGCCAGGGGGGGTCTTCCTCGCGGACGACCGCAACCGTTGCGGTCGCACCACATTTATGATGAAAATCGGCCATGAGGCTCAGGTCCGCGTCGGTGAGCAGATCGCCGCTCATCACCCAGAATCTCTCGCCTCGAATGAGGCTTTCCAGCTCCTTTAGAGTTCCGCCCGTTCCACGAGGGGTTTCCTGCAGGACGCATCGTACGGCGAGGGGAAGCCTGGCGAGAATTTTGGGAAGCTCGTCTACGAGGTTTCCGGAATTGCTGCCAACGCAGATAATCAGGGATTCAACCCCCGCGGACGCTAACACCGAGGCCTGATATTCCACCAGAGAACGGTCTGCAATGGGAAGCATCGGCTTGGGATGCGCACTCACCTGCAACCCGTCCAATACAGTGGGGCCATTGGCAAGTATGACGGCTGTGTGAGGAAATCGTTTCATAGTCGCTTGTAAATAGCCTGGGGAATGGCGAAGACTCTGCGGTTGAGCACCACTTCGATCTTTGCACTCCCCATGGCGGTCAGCTTGGTCAGGGCTTTGGATGCAACCGGGGAACGAGTTACCCCCGCCTGTACGACGAAAAGCACGCAGTCAACCTGAGAGGCCAGCAGCATGGACTCCGGAAAAGCATTCACGGGAGGACCGTCGACAACGATAAACGTGTGCAGCTTAAGCAGTTCGTCCAGGAGGTTCCGAAACCTGGGCGGATCAAAGCTCTGCACATGATTCTTCAAGTTCTTCCCTGTTCCCATGAGATTGAGGCTTATCATGGAGCCCTGTCGCTGCATATCGATTTCATTCAGCATTTCCCCGTTCGATACAGAAGCACCGGTTGGCTTTGCTCCGTTTGCTTTCGGAATGTCGAACGACACGGTCATGATCGCCTGACAAGCAGGAGCGCCTCTGAGTACGTCACTGAGGCCAAGGGCACCCGAGAGCGGGATGTCCCGGTATCGCTGTATACCCTCGGGCTCTGCCTTGCTGGACCTGCAAGTTGTCGCGCTACCGAATACCTGGCTGATACCGGGTTTCCGATAGTTACAATCCAGAAGCAGAACCGAGCCGCTCCCGTGCTCTACAGCCGCAATCGCGAGTCCCGATGCGACTGTGGTCGCTCCTTCTCCGTCGCTTGCAGAGCACACGAGCACGACCTTCGGCCGTGAGGTCGCATCAGAGGTGAGAAGATTCTCATACATTCCCGTGAACACATGCCGGGACTTCGTCGACAACAGTCTGTCCAGAGCATTTCCCCGTCCGTTGGACGCGACAGGTGAGTCATTCGTCAGACCCGTCTGTAGCATCCGACCTTCTCCGTTCCGGTCACTTCTATTTAACGAAACCGGTAATACTGTTTGTGCGAATTCTTCTGAACCAGCCATCGTCTACCCTCTTTCTACTACTTGGCTTCAGGACTTCGGGGTATCCTTTACTTTGGACTATCGAATCAAAGGAGCGGCCTGACTGCCGGATCTGCCTGTTTGCCGGCAACCTATCGGGCCCCCTGATCCGTTTAGTCAATTCCAATAAGCAAGCTTCATACCAGGAAGAGATACGGGAAAAATTATAGTTGGAATCAGGTGTCATGAGTCAGGACCGGTCCGAGATCGTCCTGTCTTTTTGTCGGCCCCGCCAAGGATTGCTAGCACATGTTGCTAATCCAGCAGCCTGTCGGAGAGTCCGCTTCCTGCTATTTTCCGTCATTCCCGCAAAGGCGGAAACTCATACCGTAGGTTGAGCCGAGCCTTGCGAAGCTCAACAAAAGTCGAACTTCTCCCGGATCTTCTTGTTGGGCTTCGCAAGGCTCGACCCAGCCAGCAACGTACTACAAGCCACAACCTATTCTCTGACAGACCGCAAGGCTACAACAATCTCCAATATAAGATCGGCATTCTTCACATGCTACTTTACGATTTTCGAGGATGACGCAGTGGCGTGTCAGCATTGATCCTGAGGTGTTGTCTTCGAGCTATATGCTTCAGCTCAAGACAACAATTAGTCGCATTCATCGAATGCCGAGCTGCTGCATTTTGTAGCGCAGGGTGGAGTAAGGCAGGTTAAGGTTCTTGGCTGCCTGGCGGCGATTCCATCTGGCATCTTCCAGTCCTTTGAGGATGAACGCCCTTTCCTGATCGGTAGGGCACGGAGCTGATTCAACCGTTATTGCGGCATCGGGGGATTCAAAGAGGTGCAGGTGGTCGGCCCCGATCTGCCCGGACATGCACAAAATGGCGGCACGCTCGACGATGTTGCGCAGCTCGCGAGCGTTGCCCGGGAAGGCATAGCTCTGCAACCGTTGCTCGGCTTCGGATGAGAAGCCTGTTACGCGGAGGCCTCGCCCCTTTATAAAGACCGAGAGAAAATGGCGGGCAAGGGGGAGTATGTCCGAGGGGCGTTCACAGAGCGGGGTGAGCCGGATGGGAAATACGTTCAGCCTGAAATACAGGTCGGACCGGAACTTGCCGGCCTTGACGCACGCATCGAGGGGAACATTGGTCGCGGCGACGACCCGCACATTGACGCTGAGCTCCCGCGTGGCGCCAAGCCGCCTCACCATTCTGGTCTCGAGGACGCGGAGCAGTTTGGCCTGGGCCGAGGTAGAGAGGTCTCCCATTTCATCGAGGAGAAGAGTGCCGCCGTCCGCCAGCTCGAAGCATCCGGATCTTGAACTGGTGGCACCCGTGAAGGCGCCCTTGACGTGTCCGAATAGCTCGCTTTCCACGAGCGAATCCGGTATGGCCGGACAGCTAACGGCAATGAAAGGACTCATTTCGCCTCCCGCCTGATGATGAATCACGCGGGCCACGACTTCTTTTCCAGTACCCGTTTCGCCCGTCACCAGGATGGTATCGCACCTGGCCTCCACTGCCTGCCGGATCAGCTCCCTGACCTGTGCCGTTTGAGGGCTGTCGCCCACGAAGGCTCGGCCCCCTTCGCGAAGGTCGCTCGAGGTCTGTAAGTTCTTGATGGTTTCGCGCAGATGCAGCCGGTCCTGGCGCAGGGTGCGGATTCGAAGGGCCTTTTCGAGCACGGCGTCGAGTTCGACAAGCCTTATGGGCTTCGTGAGGAAGTCGGCGGCGCCGAGCCTCAATGCCTCGATGGCCATGGTCATGGTGCCGTGGCCAGTGATGATGACTACCGAGGTCTCGGGGCAGATCTGCTGCACCTTCGCCAGGAGGTTCAGCCCGTCCATGCCCGGCATCCGGACGTCGAAAAACGCCAGGTCGAAATCGCTCGCCTCCATGGCTTTGAGGGCCATGAGTCCGTCACGGGCTTCTTCCACCTGGTTCCCGCAATCCTCGAGGTAGCCCCCGATAGTCTGTAGAACGATATCTTCGTCATCCGCCAGGAGAATTCTCAATGGCTTGTGCACCTCAGCGCTCCTTTTCCGGCTCGGCGGCGGGCAGGCAAATGCCGACAGCGGTCCCCGAGACGGGATGCCTTGTCTCGATATGGATTTCGCCTCCGAATTGCTGGATGATGGACCTCGAAATCGAGAGCCCCAATCCCGTGCCCTTCTCTGGGCTCTTGGTGGTAAAGAACGCATCGAAGGCTCGGGGCAGCACATCTTCCGGAATCCCGATTCCCTCGTCGGACACCTCGATTGTGACCCTTCGCCGCGCGCCTTCTCCTTCCACGAACGTACGGAGTGTAACCAGGGAACAATCAGCTCCGGGGCTTCCCTCCCGTCTCTCTTCCAAGGCATCCCGTGCGTTGATCATTAGATTCAGTAGGACCTCTTCCAGTGAAAAAGGATTGGCTAAAACAAACGGCAGCTCTTCGCCCAGCCGGCACTCGAGACGAATGCCCCTCGACCGTAATTGCTCTCCCAGCAAACCGACGGCCGACCCTACCACGTCGTTGACGCCCACAAGCCGGACTTCGGGTCTTCCCGCTTCCCTCGAAAACAGCCGAACGTGCTCGATGATGTGTGCCATCCTGTCGGCCTGTTTGATGATCATCTCCAGTTTTACCCGAACTTTTTCCTCGAGCATATTCCAGCCGCGCTCCATGGCGAGGAGAAGGTGCTCCGCCATGCCTCGCACCCCCACGAGGGGCTGGTTCAGCTCGTGGGCGATGCCGGCTGCCATCTCCCCGAGGGCTCGCAGACGATCGGAGCGCAAGCTCAAAAGCCGCTGCGCTTCGAGGCGATGCTCCGCGGCTTTGGCTGCCTCCTCGGCCTGCTTACGCTCTTCGATCTCCTTTCTGAGCTGCACGTTCGTTTGCACGAGCTGCGCCGTACGCTCCCGAATCCGTTGATCGAGCCCGTCGTGTGCCTTTTGAACTTCCGCCAGGGCCGCTTTCAGTTCAAAGTTGGCCTTGAGCAAGGCGTCTTCGGCCTGCTTTCTTTCGACGGCGCCTGAAACAATTTTGGAAACAGTCAACAGCAGCCCGATCTCTGATTGCTCCCAGGCCTTTTGTTCCCGGCAAACGTCCAGCCCCATGAGGCCGTAGAACCTGTCCTTGACGTAAATGGGCAGAACCAGTATGGACAGGATTCCCTGTGAAGTGAAGGAAGAAGCGGCATCTTCGGGAATGTCCCGCAAATCGCGGGAAACGATTATGCCCCTTTCCTCCAGTGTGGCCCGCCACAAGGGCATTAGCGAATTGTAGATCTTCATGACTTCGCCCGCGCGATGCCCGCCCTCCACGTCGCACCACTCGAAAACACCATCCGCGGGCAGGCCCTCGCTGGAGGCTTCGATGACATACACCCGGCACACGCCGGTATACCTGCCCACGTGCTCGAGGACTCTTTCGAGGGATTTTCCCGGGTCCGTGCTGCGGTACAGCAACTGCAATATATCGTTGATCAGCTTCTGCCGCCGGTAGTTTTCAAGGAGCTGCAGCTCCGCCTCTCTTCGAGCCAGGTGGGTCTGCACACGGGCAAGCACTTCGGACGGCTGGAAGGGCTTCGTGATGTAGTCCACTCCACCGGAAGCGAATGCCCGAACTTTGTCGTCGAGGGAATCCAGGGCGCTGAGGAAGATGATGGGCACCGACCGGGTACGAGGATCGGACTTGAATTGCCGGCACGTTTCGTAGCCGTCCATACCGGGCATCTTCACATCCAGAAGAATCAGGCCGGGCAGGACGATCCGGGCGGCTCTGAGGCCCTGCACCCCTCTTGTGGCAACGCGAACCGTGTAGCCGGTATCGGAGAGCAACTGCGAAAGTACATGAAGATCGGCAGGGCTGTCGTCGATAATGAGGATATCCGCCAGCCTGGCTTCAGGTGCTTTGGACTCGGGAAAAATACCGGAAGGTGTCTTCATGGAATTCCTCAAACTTAAATCTCAAACCCCGGGGGTTTGGCCATTATGAATTTCCTCCTGTTTCTTTTATCAAGAAAAGGCAAAATCTCCAAGCATCCGGTTGTGGTGAGAAAACAGGCGAAGTCGCAATTTACCTTTGCGTGATAAATGGAGTATTATCTCGACAATGCTTCGTCGGAATCAGGGGAGCCGTCGTTGCCGAAATCCTGTTTTCAGGCGCGGTTTTTTCGATTCACCCAATGCTAAGGGAGAAATATCATGCACCAGGGGGGAATCCTGGCCTCGTGGCCCATTCGCAGGAAACTGCTGCTCTTGTTACTCGTAATTTTTCTGCCCGCCTCCGGAATCATTGTCGTATCAGGCCTGGACTTCCGCGGGCATGAAATTGCGGAGGCAAAAGACAACGCCCTGCTGCTCGTTCAAAGCCTGGCCGCCCAGCAAGAGCAGATCACCATCGGGACAAGACAGATGCTCAGCACCCTGGCCCAGTTGCCCCAGGTACAGAGCCTCGACGCAAAGGCCTGCAACGAGCTTTTCCGTGAGCTGCACAACCGCCATCCCTACTATTCAACTATAGCGGCGGCAACACCCGATGGGAACATGTTTGCGTCCTCTTCGCCCTTCGAGCCGGGAACCGTCAACCTGTCGGACCGTAAGCATATCAGGGATGCCATCGGGACGCTCGATTTTTCCGCCGGAGAGTACATCGTCGGCAAGGTCAGCAGAGTCCAGTCGATCAACTACGCCTACCCTGCCCTCGATGCGAACAAGAATCTCATCGCCATCGTCATTGCCGGTTTCAAGCTGAACGAATACGCCCGTTTCATAACCAAGGCACATCTTCCCGAGGATTCTTCATTGACGATTACGGATCATAAGGGAGTGCGTTTGTGCCGTCTGCCCGAGAATGAAGCGACCGCCCCGGGCAAGCCCATTCCCGACGATTCGATTAAACGGATATCGGGTAAATTGGACCATGGACTATTCGAGAGGATGGGCCAGGATGGTATAAATCGCATTTATGCATTCAAGCAATTGCGTCTCCGAGAAGACGCACCATCGTATCTATACATGATTGTCGGTGTTTCGAAAGACAAGATACTCCATAAAGCAAATGTCGAAATGTTGAAAAGCCTGTCGATCCTTGGACTCGTAGCCGTTATTGCAATGTTTCTGGCATGGGTTTTCGGGAGCTTCGTCTTGTTGAGGCCGATCAGCCATCTGGTCACTGCCACTCAGCGTTTCGGTAAGGGGGAGATGAGCGTACGGACGGGCCTTCCCCACACTCCCGATGAACTGGGCCGGTTGGCCAAATCCTTCGACGACATGGCCTCACTGCTCGAGACCAGGAATATCGAGCGAAAGAAAGCGGAAGAGGCCTTGCGTGAGAGTGAAGAAAAGTACCGGACGCTGATCGAAACCACGGACACCGGCTACGTGATCATCGACCGGCAAGGAAAAGTTTTCGATGCCAACGCTGAATACGTAAGGCTGACCGGGCATGGCAGCCTGGAAGAAATACTGGGAAGGGAAGTGATTGAGTGGACGGCCGCCCACGACGTGGAAAGGAACGTGCGGGAGATAAGGCAGTGCGCCGAGACAGGGTTGACGAGGAATCTTGAAATCGATCACGTGAGCGGCAATGGCGACATCATTCCCGTCGAGATCAACGCAAACCTGGTACGAATTGGCGACGGCACCGCCATCCTCGCTCTATGCAGGGACATTACGGAGCGCCGTCGGGCCAAGGATGAGCTCCAGAAGGCTCGAGACGACCTCGAGATCAAGGTGGCCGAGCGAACGGCCGAGCTTGCCAGGGCCAACGAAACCCTCATGTCCGAGATCGCCGAGCGCAAACAGGCGCAGGAAGCGCTGGATGCCGAACGAGGGAAGCTCTTTTCGGTTCTGGAAAACCTGCCGGCTATCGTCTACCTGCAGGCGCCGGACTATTCGCTCCAATACATCAACCGCAGTTTCGTGGAGAACTTCGGCGAGGTTGAGAACAAGCATTGCTATGGGATCTTTCACCATTTCGATGCCCCCTGTGAGGCCTGCACCACGCCGCGGATTCTGGAGATGGGAGAATCTCAGGAATGGGAGCGTACGAATCCTTTCACCAACCGGTCGTACCATGTCTACAAATACCCCTTCACCGATTCGGACGGCTCTCCGTTGGTGCTCACGCTCGCCATGGATATCACGAAAAGAAAGCAAGCCGAAAATGCACTGCGGGAGAGCGAGAGGCGGTACAGGGAGTTCGCGAGCTTGCTGCCCCAGCCCGTTCTTGAAATAGACGAAAGCATGAAGGTCTCTTTTGCCAATCAGGCCGCCTTCGAGTCCAACGGCTACACTCAGGAGGAATTTGAAAAAGGATTCCCTGCCCTCTTTTTGCTGGCTCCGGAAGACCGTGAAAGGGCTGAACAGGAATTTGCAAAGCTTATCAGGGGAGAGGGCAGCCAATATGTGGAATTCAAAGCTCAGAGGAAGAACGGGACCACTTTTCCCGTCGGTACCTATTCGAGTGTCGTTATGCGAGAAAACAGGCCGGTCGGGATAAGATCGATCAGCATAGACCTCACTGAGCGCAAGCGTTCGGAAGAAGAGCTGAAAGCGGCGAAGGAGGCCGCCGAGGCTGCAAGCAGAGCCAAGAGCGAGTTTCTTGCCAACATGAGCCATGAAATTCGAACGCCCATGAATGGGGTCATAGGCATGCTCGAGCTGGTGCTCCGAACAGAGCTCAGTGCCCGGCAAAAGGAATTCCTGACCATAGCGAGTGATTCCGCCGACTCTTTGCTCCGGCTCTTGAACGATATAATCGATTTTTCTAAAATCGAAGCGGGAAGGCTGGAGCTCGATCCCGTTTCCCTCAGCCTGCACGAGACCCTGGGAGACGTGATGAAGTACCTCGCCGTGCCGGCTCACGGGAAGGGCCTCGAGCTGGCTTTCCATATCACGCCTGAAACACCCGACCGGCTGCTGGGGGATTCCGGGCGGCTCAAGCAGATCCTCATCAACCTGGTCGGCAACGCCATCAAGTTTACCGAGAAGGGGCAAATCGTCATCGATGTAGGGATGGAAAGAGAAAGCGACGATGAGCTGCTGATCCATTTTGCGGTAAGCGACACGGGCATGGGCATCCCGCCCGAAAAGCAAAAGCTCATCTTCGACGCCTTCACCCAGGCCGACAGCTCCACGACACGGCTTTTTGGCGGAAGCGGACTTGGACTCGCCATCTGCTCTCGCTTGGTGGCACTGATGGGTGGGAAGATTTGGGTCGAGAGCGAGATGGAAGAGGGCAGCACCTTTCACTTCACCGCAGGCTTTGGCAAGAGCGCTTCCAGGGAGCCCTCGATACCCCCGGCCGCTCTCGAGGACTTTCCTCCGGAGCCGCGGCGAAAGCTTCGCATCCTGCTTGCCGAGGATAACCCCGTTAACCGGTTGCTGGCGGCTGGAATTCTGGAAGCCCGCGGACATGAGCTGGTAGCGGCAAATAACGGCAAAGAGGCTTTCGAGCTGTTTCAACGCGAGCAGTTCGACGCCATTCTGATGGACGTGCAGATGCCCGTGATGGACGGCTTCGAGGCGACGGTCGCCATCCGCGAACGGGAAAAGCAGACAAACAGTCATGTTCCCATCATAGCCATGACCGCCTATGCCCTCGATGGTGACGAGGAACGGTGCCTTTCCGCCGGCATGGACGACTACGTTTCCAAACCCGTCCACCCTCAGAAGCTTGTCCGCAAGATCGAGGAGACAGTTGCGGGCATCGATGTTACGCCCGAAGATGAAGTGGAGCCGCACTCCACGAAAGATGCGGAGCTACCGCCTGAGAGGGGATTCGATCTCGCAAAGGCACTGGATCTGGTGGGCGGTAAAATGGATCTGCTGAGGGAAGTGATCACAATATTCATAGATCAGGCATCCGGGCCATCCGGCCTGCTCTCGCAAATTCAACATTACATCGAGCATCGCGACGCTCAGAAGATCGAGAGAGTCTCACACACCCTGAAAGGCTCGGTAGGTAACTTCGGAGCGCAGGAAGCCTTCGATGCGGCACTGAAGATGGAGAAAATGGGTAGGGCCTCTGATTGCGAGGGCGCGGAAGCCTTCTACGGCGAATTGGAGCGCAAAATCACGGATCTCGTTCAGGCATTGACTGCGCTCAGAGCAAAGGACCCTGAATGAGGAATTCTATAAGAATTTTAACAGCTCTCTGCGTTTTCTCTGCGTCCTCGGCGTCTCCGCGGTGAGCACAAGAGCGCACACCATGATCCGAGCCATGCCCTATTCCGCCTCCCCGTCATTATCGGAGGGAGCGATCCGGTCGTTTTTTGCCGGCAGCATTACGATTGCTGAAGTCTCACCACCCGGACAGGTTTCAAAAGAGATGGCTCCGCCGTGATCTTCGATGATTTTCGAAGAAATGGAGAGGCCGAGCCCTGTCCCGCCAAGGTCTCGTTTCGTCGAAGGGAAAGAATCGTGGATGTGCGGCGGAGCCTCCCGGCCGATTCCGATGCCCCGGTCCCGGATTTCCAGTCTGATGTGCCCGGAAGCCGGATCATGGGACGTTGAAATTTCGATGCCTTCGTTTTTGTCCCTCAAGGCTTCACAGGCATTTACAACGAGGTTGATGACCACCTGCTCGATTCCCTGGGAGCTGCCTCTGAATGTGGGCAAATCCTTCCCATACTCCACCGATAAATGATTCGTCCGGCTCTTGATCCGGTTTGACAAGAGAGTCAGAGCCGTCCTCACCACGGCGTTGATATCCACCCATTCCGTGAATTCCCGTGGCTCCTGGCAGACGAAGCCGGTCAGCTCCGAAGCTATGCTCTGAATTCTCCGGGCGTCTTCCAGGACGCCCGAAAAGAGGGCGGGCATGGTATCGCGCAGCTCCATGTAGGACAAGCTGCCAATGGGGAAGTCGCCTTGTTTCTCACAGTATTCGTCCAGAATGGGGGCTATGCTCTTCCATACTCTTTGCAAAACCGGAGTATTGGACATGATGAATTTGGCGGGATTGTCGATTTCGCTGGCTACCGCCGAAACGAGTGTTCCCAACGAGACCATTCTGGCAGCATGAACGAGCCTCTCCTGATGCTCTCTGGATTCTTCTTCCCGGCGTCTGCGCTCGATGATCTCCGCTTTCAATCGCTCGTTGACGGCGAGGAGCTCCACGGTACGCTCCTCGACCCGCTGTTCGAGCTCCTCTCGCGATCTGCATAATTGCTCATTTATCTCCTCCTGGTGCTTGTACATGCTCCGCAAACAAATGTGAGCCGCCACGCGAGCCAGGACTTCCTCGGCCTGGAACGGCTTGGTGATGTAGTCCACTCCTCCCGCGTGGAAGGCATCGACCTTGTCGGTGGTTTCCTCCAGGGCACTGATGAAAATGACCGGTATTTCCCTGGCTCGCTCATCGGCCTTCAACCGCCTGCAAACTTCATAGCCATCCATTTCGGGCATTTTGACATCGAGCAGTATGAGATCGGGAAGCTCCAGTTTGACGGTATTCAATGCCAGGGCACCGCTGGTGGCCGGGCAGACGTCATAGTCATGTTCCTTCAGCAAAGTGGTCAGTATTTTCATGTCGATCAGGTTGTCATCGACCACAAGGATGGTCGCTTTGGGACCCCGATGATCGTTCCAGCCGTTTTCAGGGCGGACAGGCAGAGGGCACACGGAAAAGCACGGGGAAGATCTTCGGAGCTCCGCGGTGGTCTGGTTTGTCGTGCCCTGACCGAAACGATGATCTTCGCCGACTTCTTCCTTGCCCCCATCCTCCGCTCCGTCGGCCGATAACCCTCGCTGGTCCAACAGCCTGCGGACCAGTTCGGCAAGATTCCTCAACACCACCGGTTTTGAGAGAAAGCCCTGAATGTTCAGGCCCTTCACTTTGCGGGCGTCCACCTGTTCGCTGAAACCGGTGCAAAGAATAACGGGCAGCTTCGGCTGAAGCCGGTGCAGCTCCCGCGCAAGCTCGACGCCTGTCATGTGGGGCATGTTCATGTCCGTGATCAGCATATCCAAGGGCTTATCCGACAACCGGCGCCGGAAAAGCTCCAGTGCTTCGATACTGCCGGTTCGAGACTCCACCTGGTAACCGAGTCGCTCCAGCATTCGTTGGACAACCATAACAAGGTTCGGTTCGTCATCGACCAGGAGTATCCGTTCCCTGCCGCCCGGAAGAGGGACATTTTCCTCACTTTCCGCGACGGCGCTATCCTTTGTTGCCGGAAACAGTATGTCGAAGGTGGTCCCGCGGCCGGGGAAGCTATGGACGTCGATCTCTCCCTCGTGGCTTTTTACAAGCCCGTGAACCACGGCAAGACCCAGGCCCGTTCCCACTCCAAGCTCCTTGGTGGTGAAAAAGGGATCGAAGATGCGGTGCATGATGGAGGGATCGATCCCCTGGCCGGTATCTTTCACGGTCAAGAGCACATGAGGCCCCGGATGGAGCTCGGAATACGGCTTGATCTCTTCGGCTGCCAGATGGACGTCACTCAGACCGACTTCGAGCAGTCCGCCGTGCTCCCGCATGGCGTGAGCGGCATTGGTACACAGATTCATGAAGATCTGGTGAATATGGGTGGGGTCGGCCATCACCGTCGCCTTGGAGCGCACCTTCGATTTGATTTCAATGGTTGAAGGCAGGGAAGCCCTGAGCATCTTCAGAACCTCCTTCACGATAAGGCCTATCTGCATGGGCCTTTTCTGCTGCTCGTTCTGGCTTGAAAAGGTGAGGATTTGTCTTACCAGATCGGTTGCCCGCATCGCTGCTTGAAGCACCTGCCGCAATGCGTCGCGGATGGAGCTGCCTTCCGCCGCCTCCGAGTAGACCATTTCGGTGTAGCCCATGATGATTCCGAGAATATTGTTGAAGTCGTGGGCAATACCTCCTGACAGCGTGGCGATTGCCTCCATTCTTTGCGCTCTATGAAACCGCTTTTCCAGCTCCACTTCCGCCGTAACATCGCGAACCGTCTGAATCACATGGGTTGTCGCACCATTCTCATCCTCGAGGGGCCAGAGGTGAACGTCTACCCACACTCTCGAGCCATTCGCCTGCAGGTGCTCATCGCGGTAGCTGGTAAGCCGTCCGCTTTCAAATACCTCCGGTACCTTGCAGACCTCTCCATGCTTCTCGCATGGCTGTGACAAGCCATGTGCCACCTCATAGCAATAGCGCCCGACCACCTCCTCTCGCCTATGGCCGGTCGCGACCAACAAGTCCCTGTTGACATCGACGATCCTGAGATCCCGATCTATGACAAACACATCCTCATGCATGCTGGAGAGCAGGGAGCGGAAGTAGTGCTCCCTTTTCTGAAGCATATCGTGCGACCGCATGCGCTGAATAGCCGCTGCGTATAGATCTGCCAGCAGATCGACGGCTCTCGTATCGAAGTCGGTATAGTCTTCGTCCGAATTGGCCAGGGCCAGTTGCCCGACCAGTTCATTGCCGCCGACCAGGGCCGGGCTGGAGATAAACCTGTCGATCCCCACGTGGCCCGGCGGTGTTCCGGACGAGCGGGCATCCTCGAGGGGAGCATTGGTCAGGAGATGCTCACGATTGTCGAGCCCCCAGCCAACGAGCCCCCGTGGCTTCTTGAAGACGATATCCTTGTCGGTGACCCGGCAGACATCCCAAACATCCCTGGTCAGCGTGGGACATATCAGATAACCGGTTGCGGGATCGATATAGCCGGCAAATCCCAGCTTGCTGCCCGTCAGTCGCTTTGCATGCTGGAGTAGCAGGAAGGAGAGCTCATCGATGGTGAACGCATCCGAGGCCAGAAAAGCTTTGAAAATCTCGGCGAGAGCGGCATTGGTTCGAAGCTCCCACTTGAGTGCTTTTTCGGCCTTTGCGCCCTCCATGGCATACCGGATGGAACGCTCCAGCAAAGCTGTATTGAGCCGGCTCTTGTCCAGGTAATCGACCGCTCCGGCATTCATGGCCTCCACGTCAACCCCGTAATCTCCCTGGCCGGTCAGGAAGATGACCGGCGTTCGGTAAGGCCCTTTCATCGTACCATGCAGAAACTCCAGCCCGTTGTGCTCTCCAAGCTGGTAGTCCAGGAGGTAAACATCGTGTCGGCCATGCTCTAAACTGCTCAGTGCCGCATCGTATGTATCGACCCATTCCAGTTCGTATGTCGCCGATGAGATCTCTGAGAGCAGATCGCGAATCCAGATATAGTCATCCTCGTCATCTTCGATAAGAAGAAGCCTTATGGGGGTTTTCTTCATAGAGATCTCCTGGAAGAACAGCAAAATAAGGGCACACCTGAAAGCGCAAATGAAGGACGTTGAATTTCGGCTGCGCTCAGGTGTTTTCAGCTACGAAGCCGGACAAAATTATCGAGAGTCACAAAATCACCCAGAAAGTTAAGAACGAAGTGTGTCAACTTCAAGGCGGAAAAATACAAGAGATATTACAAACCGATATTCAGGTTTCTTGTTATTGGGACAGATATTCCACGCCGGCTCAGACATAGGGGAGTGGCTGATTGTACCGGGTGTTGAAAGCCCTTACCTTATTCATCGAGAAGTGCAAGCATCAGATAAACAATTCGATTCCCCCCGAGGAAGAAGGAGACAAACAATGAGAAGAGGTTACCTGTCGATCAGTTTTGTTGCCATTTTGGTGGCTTCCGGCTTGGTGATGGCCTGCGCCTCCACTGCGGCCCAGGAGAAGGCCCAGAAGGAAAAAGCTCAGCAGTCGCTCTATGCCAGACTCGGCGGCTATGACGCCATAGCCGCCGTTACGGATGATTTTCTTGGTAAGTTGGCGAACGATCCGCAACTGGGCCGTTTCTTCACCGGCATGAGCACTGATTCCAGGAACAGAAGCCGTCAGCTCATAGTGGACTTCATATGCGCCGGCACGGGCGGACCTTGTGTGTATATCGGCCGTTCCATGAAGGCGACGCACAAGGGGCTTGGAATTACCGAGAGTGACTGGGAAGTTTCAGTGAAGTACCTCGTGGGAACACTGGACAAATTCAAAGTGCCCAAGCAAGAAAAAGACGAGCTGCTTTCCGTGGTTTCGAGCCTCAAGGGAGATATCGTGGAAGGGGCGGTGCGGAAAGAATAGAGCATAGTTCAGATCGGGGCAACAGTCTCAACGTCATTCCGGCATGCTTCGGCCGGAATGACGAAAGTGTCGAAGGCACCGGTGAGCTGCGGCAGACGATGAATGTTCTTTTCTCCTCGAGGTAAAATGGCGAGGGTGCGGGTTTCGTCGCCGGTGATGGTGAGGGTGATGTCCCAGCGGTCTTCGGGTAGGAGGGAGCCCAGGCGCTCCGGCCATTCGATGACGGCAGCTCCGGCGCCGTAGAGGGCTTCGCGCCAGGGGAGATCTTCCAGCTCCGTCGGGTCGCTCAGGCGGTAGAGGTCCAGATGGTAGAGATGAAGCCGAGCTTCGTATTCGTTTATGAAGGTAAAGGTGGGGCTGGTGATGGGAATCTGGTGAGGGATACCCAGGCCGCGGGCGATAGCCCCCGTGAGGAACGTTTTGCCGGCGCCCAGCTCCCCCCGGAGCGCCAGGACGTCGCCGGCTTCAAGGCTCGCTCCCAGGATGCGCCCCAGTTCGAAGGTACATGCCTCGCTGGGGGAATGAATGGTGATTCCTTCCATATACTCCCTTTTTTCATCTCACTTTTTGTCTCATTATATCACTTGATACCACTCACTTGCCTCATGAGCTGTAATCGCTTGCAGCTTTTGACTATTAATCTTGTCCCTCGTAGCCTTCCAAACGGCCGATGACGCGCGGGATTTCTTCGAGCAAATCAGAGGCCAGGAGCCCTCGGCTCGCGATCTTTCCGATCCGCCGGTCGGCGGCCTCACCGTGCACGAAGACGCCGAGGCAGGCTGCCTGGAAAGGCTCCATGCCCTGCCCCAGAAAGCCCGCGATCATTCCCGTCAGGGTGTCTCCCATGCCGCCTGCGGCCATGGCGGGATTGCCGGTACTGTTGATGGCCAGCCTTCCGTCGGGGGCTGCGACGATTGTTCGATTTCCCTTCAGAACGAGGGTCACTCCATGCTCTCGGCTGAACTGGGCCGCAACGCCGAGGCGGTCTTCCTGAACTGTCTTGACGGACCCGTGGATGAGCCTTGCCATTTCTCCGGGGTGCGGAGTCAGGACAAGGGGGACGGAAGCCTTGCGGAGGAGCGCGAGATCGTCGGCAAGGGCCGTGAGAGCGTCGGCGTCGAGCACCAGGGGGCATGGGGATTGCCGAACCAGGGCTTTCACCAGAAGACTGGTTTCGGGATGTAGCGAGATGCCCGGTCCCATGGCGAGAGCCTCTTTTCCCCGGATAAAATCGAGGATCAAAGGAAGGGCCGCTTCGGCAGGCGATTGTTCTTCCGTTTCGGGAATCGGATAGGTCATGGCTTCCGTAAGCTTGACCTCGACGATGGGATTGAGGCTAGACGGGATGAAAAGAGTAACGAGGCCCGCTCCCACGCGGCCGGCGCCGAGGCAGATGAGCGTTGCCGCCCCGGTCTTTCCGCGCGAGCCCGAGAGCACCGCCACATGCCCGGCGCGCCCTTTGTGAGTGGCCGGAGGGCGCGGCTTCAGCCAACCGGTGACGGCTTCTTCGTCCAGCCACCAGCGCCTGATCCCGCTCAAAGCCTCCAACATGGGCGGAATGCCGATGTCCACGACGCTCAAGCGTCCCACGTAATCCATGCCCGGGTCCAGAACCTGGCCAACCTTGGGGTAGCCGAAGGTTGCCGTGGCCATGGCGTGGATGGCCGCCCCCAGCGGCTTTCCGGTGCTCGCGTCGAGACCGGAGGGGACGTCCACCGCCAAAACGGGAATCGAGAGGGCGTTCACGGCTTCGATGATCTTCCGGTAGAGGCCCCGCACTTCGCTCTTGAGGCCGGTACCCAGGATGGCGTCGACGAGGACGCCGCTCTCCTGTATCCACTTGAACTGGGAGTCGAAATCCGCGGCTTCCGCCCACACCATTACCGGCACGGCGATTTTTTCGAGAATGCGAAAGTTAGTGAGAGCGTCCCCCTGAAGGCGTTCGGGCGAGCGAAGGCAGACCACGCGAACCGAGGCCCCTTTGTCCTTGAAGATCCGGGCCAGCACGAAACCGTCTCCGGCGTTGTTGCCCGCACCCGCCACAACCGTAATGTGACGCTTCAGAAGATCCGGAATCATGTCGAGAAAAAAGGCGGCGGCGCCGCGGGCTGCGTTTTCCATGAGCACCATTCCGGGAATGCCCACTTCTTCTATGGTCTGCCGGTCAAAGCCGGCCATTTCGGAAGCAGTTACGATCAGCATGGGTCCTGCCGCTCCTTCCTTTGAAGATCAGCCACTGAAGACCAACCAGTGAAAATCGGCGGCCACCAACATAAGCCGGGACAACCTATCGATTCAATATACTCAGAGCGGATAGCGGCTGAGCTTTCTTCACCGCGGAGGCGCAGAGGACACAGAGGAAACGCAGAGAAAAGCTCTTGGAAATCTCTAAAGTCTCTCTGCGCTTTCTTTGCGTCCTCTGCGCCTCTGCGGTGAACACACAAGCTCCGTCTTAGGCATGTCCCGTCTTATGCCGGTAGCCAAATCGGCCGAGGGTCAACATTCGAGAATAACGATGGCCGCCCCGTATTCCCCGTCGTCCGTCAGACTGAGATGCCAGGAGGTGATGCCGTTTTCCCGGCAGAATTGCTCGGCGCGGGAGGAGAGGTGGATTTCCGGTTTTCCCAGGGCGTTGCTTCGCACTTCCACATCGAGCCAGAGCACCGGGGCGCGCATGCCTATTCCCAGGGCTTTTACGAAGGCTTCCTTGGCCGCGAAGCGCATGGCGAGACAGGGGGCTTTTGCTTTCCTGCGGGAACAGGTCTCGGATTCCGCCGCGGTAAAGACACGCTCCTCGAAGTGAGCCCCCCACCGGTCCAGGCTCTTTCCCAGACGCTCAACGCGAACCAGGTCGATGCCTATTCCGTAGATGGCCACTATCCATTCACCAGTGCGATCATTTCCCGGACGGCCTGATCCAGTCCGACCAGAACCGCCCGCGCGATTATGGCGTGCCCAATACTGAATTCCTCGATCTCCGCAACGTTTCTGAGCCAGAAGATGTTCTGGTAATCGACGCCGTGCCCGCCGTGGACGCCGAGGCCCAGCTTTCGTGCGAGCTTGGCGGCGGTAACGATGCGCTCATATTCTTCCTGGCGTTTGGCGAATACCTTGGCTTCGGAGAAAGTCCCGGTGTGGATTTCCACAAAGTCGGCTTCGAGCCTATGGGCTGTCTTGATATGCTTGGGATCGGGATTGATGAAGAGGCTGACTCCGATGCCGCCTTCGTGGAAGATCTTGACCACTTCCTTGAGGGATTCTTCGTAGAGCACCACGTCCAGGCCGCCTTCGGTGGTCAGCTCCTGGCGCTTTTCGGGAACCAGGGTAACCAGGTCGGGCTTGATGCGCAGGGCTGCCTGGATGATCTCTTCCGTCGGGGCCATTTCCAGATTCAGCTTGGTCTTGACCGTCCGCCGCAGGATCTCCACGTCCCGGTCCTGAATGTGCCGCCGGTCCTCGCGAAGATGCACCACGATGCCCTGTGCCCCCGCCAGCTCCGCAATGGCCGCCGCCGTTACCGGGTCCGGCTCGGGAGCGAGCCTGGCCTGCCTCACGGTGGCTACATGGTCCACGTTAATAGCAACTCTGGCCACGATTCCCCCTTTCCTGTCTCCGTCTCATAACTGCTGAGGTAAAAAGCTCTCATAATCGATCTAAAAAGGCATCAGTGCTCGCCTCGTAAATACCACTCGAAGCTCTCGGCGGAATATCCCAGCATCGCCAGAAGCTCCAATGTCTTTTCTTCCATGATCCGGGCTTCGTCTTCGCTCTCTTCATGATCGTAGCCCAGGAGATGGAGAATGCCGTGCACCAGCAGAAGGTCCACGACCTGCATGAAGGAGCAGCCCTGTTGACGGCTCATGAGCTCGGCCGTGGGAGCGGAAATGACCACGTCGCCCAGAAGCTCCGGGCAAACGTCGCCGAAGTCACCTTCCTGCATGGGAAAGGAAAGTACGTCCGTCGTGGAATCCACCTGGCGGTATTCCCGGTTCAGGCCGGCCATTTCTTCATCGTCCACGATCACTATGCTCAGCTCGGCTTCAGTGGATTCCAAGGCGCTTAAGATCAGCCCGGCCGCCTTCTCGATTTGCAGTGGGTCTATCTCGATCCGGTTTTGATTCACGCTGACCTGGATCAGTGGCATCGGTTCTAACCTTTCCGTCGCTGGCCGTTATGGCCGGATATTCGATCCGCCTGTGATGTACGGTGGTCAGGATCTGATTGAAGTGCTTGGCGATATGATGGAGGTCCTTCAGGGTGAGCTCGCATTCTTCCAGTTGGCCGTCGCTGAAAATGTTGTTGATGAGGCGATTGACCATCCCCTGAATCCTGGCCGGCGTCGGCTCGCTGAGGGACCGGCACGCGGCCTCGACCACGTCCGCGAGCATGACCAGGCCGGCTTCCTTGGTCTGGGGCTTGGGGCCGGGATAGCGGTAGTCCTCGATGTTGATGGGCGGAAGATCCGCGCCCTTGCTGGTCTTGATCTTTTCGCGGGCCTCGAGCGCTTTCTTGTAAAAAAACGATATGAAGCTTTTCCCGTGATGCTGACTGATGATATCGATGATATCCCTGCCCAGGTGATGGTGCTTGGCGAGCTCGACGCCTTCCTTCACGTGCGAGATGAGGATGAGGCTGCTCATGGACGGGGCGAGCTTTTCGTGGCGGTTTTCGCAGTCGAGCTGGTTTTCGATGAAGTAGAGCGGCTTCTTGATCTTTCCGATATCGTGGTAGTAGGCCGCGACCTTGGCCAGAAGGGAATTGGCGCCGATGGATTTTGCCGCCGCTTCCACCATGTTGCCCACGATGATGCTGTGGTGGTAGGTACCGGGGGCCTGCACCATGAGCTCCTGCAGGAGAGGCTGATCCATGGTGGCCAGCTCTAGGAGCTTGATGTCCGTCGTGTAGTGGAAAAGGTTTTCCGCAAGTGGGGTGAGGCCCGTTACCAGAATGCCGGCAAAGATGCCTCCCGAGAAGCCGAAAAAGATGTTGGTCAGGATTCTGAGGAAGATCCACTGATCCTGGAGAAAGGCGCTCAGGACGATAAGAACCGTATTGACGGCACCCACCATGAGCCCGGCCCGGATGGGAATCATGCGGTTGCGGCAGGAGGATACGCCGTGAGCGGCAACGAGGGAGCCGAGGAAAAAGTAGAAAAAGAGGCCGAATTCCTTACCGAAGAGCATCCCCGCAAAGAGGGTCAGGAGCAGCGAGAAGATCATCGAGATGGTCATGCCGAAGAAGATGCTTGCGATCATTGCCCCGGCGGTGAGCGGGACGGAGTAGATGATGGCCTTGCCGCAGAGGGGCGAGGGGTTATCCCCGATCATGTCCCCCAGCCACTGGCCGGATCGGGCGAGGATCAGCAGGAAAGCGAGCATGATTCCAAGGAAGAGGAAATCCTGTACGTCAAGGGGCCGGGAGGGGATATGGCGCTGAGCCACGTGCACCACCACCCAGATGCAAACTCCGCAGAAAAGAAACATCGTAAAGAAAACGACAAAAGGATGCTGGTCGGGCCGGCCCTGCTCGTGGACTCCCAGCTTGAGCAGCTCTTCGGGCCCGATGCGCTGCCCTTCGCGAACCATCATCTCGTTTTTCATCAACCGAATGTAGACGGGCTTGAGGGATGTGTAGGCCTGCTCCCTTCGCCGTTCGGTCTGATCCAGATTGAAGCTGAGATTGGGCTGCAGGAGCTGAGAGGACAGAAAGGCGATGACTCGCATTTCATTGGCGTCTCGCCCCTGTTCGAGGGCCTGGATGCGAATGAAGCGGCGGGCTTCCTCAAGGTCGAGATAGGCATGGGGCGGGGGAATGAGAATTTCTTCCTGCGACCCCGGCTTGGAGATGGCGATCATCTTGCCCTGAGTCTGCGTCAGCCATGCCTTATCCGCCACGATACCCTGGTCGAAAGCGGATTTCAGCAGTTGGGTGATCCGGTCCTGCAGGTCGCGTTTGAAGCGTAGCTCGACGAGGCCCGAAAATAATTCCAGGGGCGCTTCGACCCCGAGAATACTTTCAAAGTCTTTCTTTCGCATAAGGGACTGCTGAGCGGAATGGGAAAATTCCAGAGACGAGAGGGCTTCGGCGAGAAAGCCCTTGGAAGGAGAAGGAACGTCCGTCAGAAGAGTCTGCCCGAGACGAGGTCCCTCTTCCAGATAGTCGCGCATCAACTGAAAGGAGGCTTCGAGCCGGTCCTGTATGTGCTGCGCCACGTTTTCGTCCACATCATAAACGGCCGGGGCCTGACGGATGGCTTCCTCCCGTTTTTTGGAAGTGGCTTCCTTGTCCTCGATGAGAAAGTCTCGTTTTGCCTTTATGTTGCGATCCGCTATGTCTCCCAGTTGATAGTGCGGACCGTAAAGGGTGAAGGAGGGGGTGAGGAGGAAAGAGATAATCAGGCTGAGTCCCGTCAGGATCAATGCTTTCCGGCGGCAGTCATCCCGGAGCGAGCAGGGACACAACCTGTTGCTCCAGGTGGTCTTTGCCTTATTCCTTTGTTTCTCCGGTTCCCGCTTCTCCTTATCCATATGCTCATTTCTCTGATAAGTTTTTTGGCGACTGGGATCTTCGGTCCTCCGCCCGCTCATACGCCTGGATGATTTCCTGCACCAGGCGATGCCTCACAACGTCTTGATTTGTGAAGAACACGAAGCGAATTCCCTGGATTCCGTCAAGCAGATGGATGGCTTCCACCAGTCCCGACTGCTTGTTTTCCGGGAGGTCGATCTGGGTGATGTCTCCGGTGATCACGGCTTTGGAGCCCAGCCCGAGCCGAGTCAGGAACATTTTCATCTGCTCGGTGGTGGTGTTCTGGGCTTCGTCCAGGATCACGAAGGCGTCGTTCAGAGTCCGTCCGCGCATGAAGGCCAGGGGAGCGACCTCGATAACTCCCCGCTGGAGAAGATTCGAAGCCTTCTCGAAATCCATCATATCGTGCAGGGCGTCATAGAGAGGGCGAAGGTACGGGTTCACTTTTTCCGCCAAATCTCCAGGCAGGAACCCCAGCTTCTCCCCCGCCTCCACGGCCGGGCGCACCAGCACGATACGCCGCACGTTTTCCTTCACCATGGCCGCAACCGCCATGGCCATGGCCAGGTAGGTCTTTCCCGTTCCCGCCGGACCGATGCCGAAAGCGATATCATACCGGCGAATGGCCTCGATATATTCCTTCTGCTTCACACTCTTGGGCGTGATGGTCCGCTTGTTGGAAGCGATAAACACCTGGTCCATGAAGATGTCGGTGAGGTCCCCGCGGATATTTTCGCTCAAGATGCGAATTGCGTAGAGAATATCGCTGCCGTACAGCGGATAGCCCTTCCGGATCAGCCCGGAGAGCTCTCGCAGCAGTGCTTCGGCAAGCGCGACATGAGGCTCGTCTCCCTCGATGGTGAACTGATTGCCGCGAAGATGCAGCCTGACATCCAGTTGTTTTTCGATGATCTTCAGGTGGTTGTTCTGCTCACCCGCAAGCTGCTGAACCAGTTGATTGTCATCGAAAGCAATTTGTATGGTCGAGCTTCGAATTTTCTTGTGCGTGGAATCCTGGGGCAAGGCTTTCGTGTCCTCTTCCGCTTTTTTTTTCTCGATAACCGACACACCCTACCGGGCTCTAAGCTCGGAGATACTCTAATATCATGCGCTTTTCCGGATGACAATACGCATATTGGGTATCCTTCGCGAGGCGGGCCATGTCTTTGATGAAGGCTGTTGTTTCACCACGGCCCGGGCTCCAGCGCTCGGCGGCTATCTTCAAATCGCGCCAGCTCGTGAAGCCCTCCGCCACCAGTCCGGCAAGAACCCGCGGAGGTACCTCTTCGAGGAGAAGCGTGCCTCGGGCTCTCACGTTGGCGCGCGCGAACGAGAGGGTGAGGGTGAGGGTGAGGGTGAGGAGAAGAGGAATTTACGGTGGTATCATACAGGAGGCATCTTCAGAGTCACGTTTTCTATTGCCACATAATTCCGAGTGTACAATAATACTTTGTTTTACCGCCGCATCGGCGTGGAGGAGCAGGCTGAGCATTTTCGATGATATGGATGATATAATGGGAATATGAGTAGCTCTCGTGGATTGGGAAAAAAGGGAAATTGATGGCTGCCAAGAAGAAGATTCAAAAGAAGAAAAAGCAAAAGCAGGAAAAGGCCAAGCGGCAGGAACTGGTGCGGCTTCCCGAAGATAAAGCCCTCGAGGTTATCGAGGGGTTGATCGTTCGAGGGAAGCCACGGGATGCGATCCAAACATTGCAGCAGCTCCCTTACGCCGATACCCCCGCCTTTCTGCTTTTGAAGGCGCGAGCCTACGCCTTGCGGGCACGCCAGTTGCGAGAAAAGGGGCTCGAACAGGAAGCGGACGGAGTCATCGATATTCTGCGCGCGCACCTTTCGCGTATCCCAACGGCCACATGCGAAGACGTGGCCAAACTGATTATCGTCGCTCCCCTCTCTTTTGGAATAGGCTACTACGTGAGGCATGAGAAGCAGCACCCGGCCTGTGCCGCGGTGGAGTGGGCGCTGGCCGATCAGATAGTGCTCTCCAATGGTTGGGGCAGCCTCGAGGAGCTGCCCGAGGAAAGCATTTTCAGGGCGGACGGGCTCATCATGGCGGAGGCCGTTCCGTACCTGATAAAGGGCCAGTGGCAGCAAGGAGTGTCAAAGCTCGAAGCCCTTTCGCGCAGATCCCCTTTCGCTCCCTGGAAGCTGTTCGCCCGGGCCATGGCGAGCGCTTACAAAAACGATGAAGAAGGCCTGCGGCGGGCTCTCAAGCAGCTTCCCAACGATTTTCCACTCAAGGAAACGGTGCGGATTCTGGAAAACAAGGGCACTGCGGGGCTTTCCGAAGTGCATGAAGTGGTGACTCGAAGGGACGTCGAAATGGCCCGGGATCTCACAAAGGCCATCCAGGCCGGTGAGCGCAACCTTCCCCTGGTGATCGCCGAATTCGCTTACCGAATCGCACCGGAATATACCGACCTGGCTATACGCTCCCTCTGTGAAATGGCGGCCCTTTCCATGGCGAGAAGGAAGCACGGCCCCGAGGAGATTCAAAAGGTTTTGCCCGCGCACGTTGCCAGGCCGCTTCTGCTTCGGATGGAGATGTTCTTCGGAGTCGGTTACGAGATGGGCTCCCATCCTTTTTGCCTGGCTTCACGCTATCTGAAGAGCGTGGTGCTCGAATTTCCCCATGTGGAATCAAAGGAAAGAGTGGAGGCGGCTGTTTATAGCAGCTTGCTTGCCAGAGCGGTTTCGAACCGCGTTTTCCCCAAAATGCTCCACCGTCAGGACCAGGCCTGTCTCAAAGCCGCGCTCGACAACGGCAGCGACGTCAAGCCGGAAGATCTCTTTGTGGCCCTGCTCGACAAGATCACCAGCCTGACACCCGATGTGAACGGCTACTACAAGATAATCCAGGCAATGGAGCCCGGAAGCCTTTCAGCCGAGGGAAAGGAGCTTTTCGAGCGGATCTTGCTGCGCATGCGGGAGCATTTTTCCGAAGACCCCTTTTCCTATCTTCAACTGGCCAGGCTGTACTGGGGAAAGGGAGCCTACCGAAAGTCGCAGAAGGTCCTCGAGGAAGCGTTCAAGCAGGCACCCTATGACACTCACGTGCGGGAATACTACGGCCTGGGACTGCTACGGGCGTCCATCAGGGGCCGGAAGCGCTCTTCGGGCCTGGCCCGCAAAGATCTCGAGGAAGCCCGGAATCTGAACATCAAAAGCCTTCTTCCCCTGGTGCATGCCATCGACGCCACTATTGACTACCTTGAGCAAGGGGAGCAAAGCCGCTCCCTCGATTCTTTGCTCGGCCAGCCGGACCCCGTCCTCAAGTTCCGCTCTCTCATTCATTTCTACCAGGATCTGAGCGGACTCGGGGAGCGGAAGGCAAAAAGCTTCGCCACCGAAGTGAGCAAGAGCCTCCACAAGGAATTGAAAGGCGCGTTGAAACAGCTCGGTGACGCCGAGCTTACCAAGATTATCGCGCCGATGCCTCAGGAGCACGTCGAGATGATGGGGCCTTTCGATCCCCTGGACTTCTTCCATGCCCACTGGCCGAAGCTTATCGAAAAATTCGGCGATCAACAGGTCCTTGGCGTTTACGTGCAATTGCTTAGCGACAAGAGGGAACGCCACCTCAAGGTGGTGAAAAAGGATTTGAAGATACGCCTCAGCCGCCAGAAGGACAACGTTTACTTCCGTTTCTTGAATGTCCTGGTGGATTACATGCTCGATACCGATGAGGGAGCGAATGGCTTCCATGAGCTGATCGATGACCTGGAACCGGAAGAGGAGCAGAAGCTCCGGGAGTTTTGCCGAAAGATCGCTCCGAATTTTGAGGACCCTCTCTCTCATGCCCTCAGCTTCTTTGATTTCGAAGGTCTCGACATCGATGATTTCTGGTTCGGGCCCGACTTCGAAGATGACGACGACGAATGGGATGACGACGAGATGTTCGGAGGGGGGCTCAATGCCGTCGACGCCCTCCTGAGTGAAATGAATATGCTTGGCGACAATAAGCATATATTGCAGCTTATTTTCGATATGATGGTCATGGAGGCCACCAAAGAAAGACTGGACGACGAAGGCATTCGTGACATGGGCAGGATGATGGCGCTAAAGAGCAGGAGTCTGATGGACGCACTCCGGAAGCTCTACTCGGGCAAGGGCGCCAAATCGTTGAGCCGCGTGGGAAAGCTGCTTCTCTTCCCCGATGAGAGATGAGACCATTTTCACTCGGGACTGCTGAAAAGAGAACGGATGGAAGGGAAAATAGAAAAGCTATGTTGAAGTATTATATGATCTTAGGGGTTCCTTACCCCGCGACGGATGAACAAATCCGCCAGGCCTATCTCGATATGGTGAAGCGTTTCCCTCCCGAGCGAAACGCAGAGGAGTTCGCCAGGATTTCCGAAGCCTACGAGGCTTTGAAGGACGAAACGCATAGGATTCATGCGATGCTCGATGGTTTTGTGAAGATGAGCTACCCTGAAGATGAAATAGTGCTTCTGGGCCGTTTGAGCCGGCTTCGCGCAGGCGGGATCGGGCTGATGGATCTGATCGATGCGGAAAGGGGATCTTGATTTGATTATGGCTTGCAGTCCAAGGACGTGCGGCTTTCGAGGCTTCGGGAGAAAAAATGGCGGTTGCTGAGTGGAAGTGGAAAGGAATCCCATGAAGAAGGGTGGGCTATGGCTGCGATCCAGGGATGGGCTGCAGTGTCTGGCGAAAGTGTTTCTGGAGGGACTGTGCGGGCTTCTGCCCTGGAACCGGGCTCCGAAGCGCGCTGAGAGGCACCGGCCCCCTGAAGCGGCCGTTGAAGCTCCCGTGCATCGTCCGTCCGCGGATTTCCCGCCTGGCGACTGGCGCGGGGAAGCACTCCGGGATTTCACCCTGTGGCTGAAAGAACTGGATACGGCTGCGCCTCCCGCGCGGGATTTAGATCTGTCTCACGATCTTTTCGAGGTTCTCACCGAGCTCTCCTCCTTTCGGCAGGAAGTAAAGAGGCAGAGCCGCGAGCAGGGCAAGCTCAACGAAGAGCTGGCGCGCCTGGATGGGCTCTACCGTGAAGCTCTGGTCCGTTTGAACGCCAAGGGGGAAAACCTGGCGGATCTGGAACAGACGGTGAAGCACGAGACGGAGCGGACGGTATTCCTGCTCTTCGCCGATCTGAGGGATGCTTTGCAGCGCGGCCTTGCGGAGGTCCAAAGAGCCGCCGGGCAGGAGACCTTCTTTCGAAAGCTTCCTCCGGCATGGACGGCGGTGCGGGAAGGATACGAAATAGCCTTGAGCCGTTTTGACCGCGCCATGGCCAATCTGGGCATCCACAAGGTCCTTACCGATGGCCAACCCTTCGATTCGCGCCTCATGACGGCAATTGCCACGCGCGAGGCTCCGGGCATGGAGCCCGCCACGGTGCTCGAAGAGTCCCTGAGCGGATACGTGAGGGGCCAGGAAGTCCTGCGTACCGCACAGGTCGTGGTCGCAGCCAACCCGGTCGATTTGGAAGCTGAAGCCTAAAGGCTGAAACCCGAGCAAACAATAAAAAACAGAGAAAGGAAACCACATCGTGGCAGTGCAAGAACCCATTATTGGTATCGACCTTGGAACGACGAACTCCGAAGTTGCCGTTTTGGAGAACGGAAGCCCTCGAATTTTGAAGCTTCATGACAACGGGATCGTTCCATCGTGCGTGGCACTGGATCAAAAAGGAAACATCATCGTGGGCAAAGAGGCCAGGAATCAGATCCTGGTAAATCCCAGAGCGACGGTGTGCTCCATCAAGCGGAAAATGGGAACCAATGAAAAGGTGCGCATGGGGAAGGAGCACTACACTCCCCAGGAGATTTCGGCTTTTATCCTGAAGTCTCTCAAGAGACGAGCGGAAAGCGTCCTGGGACAGTCCATCTCGAAAGCCGTCATCACCGTTCCCGCCTATTTCACCGATGCACAGCGCTACGCGACTCGTGAAGCCGGCCAAATCGCAGGGCTCGAGGTCGTGCGGATCATCAACGAGCCCACCGCCGCAGCTCTTGCCTATGGAGCCCAGAGAGAAAACAATCAACGCATCCTGGTCTACGACCTGGGAGGCGGGACTTTCGATGTTTCCATCGTGACCATCGAAAACGGCGTGGTGGAGGTGATGGCCAGCACGGGGAACAACCATCTGGGCGGTGATGACTTCGATGCCAGAATCGTGGAGCGGCTGGTCGAGCTTCTCGATACCGAGTATCATCTGAAGGATACCGACGATCCGATCCTCAACGCCCGTTTGAAGCGCGCCGCGGAAGCAGCGAAGATCGAGCTTTCGGACAAGCCCTTCGCTCTCATCCAGGAAGACCACCTGGGGCACGTGCATGGACAGCCGGTGCACCTCAAGTATGAATTGTCCCGAATGGAATTCGAGGAGATGATCCGGGACGACATCATCGAGACGATGGATGCCGTGAGCAAGGCCCTGCGCGATGCCTCACTGCTGCCCGGAGCCGTCGACAAAATCCTGCTCGTGGGTGGCTCCACGCGCATTCCGCTCGTCTCGGAGCTCCTGGAAGAAAAGCTCCACAAGCAGCCTCATTCGGAAGTGGACCCGGATCTCTGTGTCGCGCTGGGAGCGTCCATTCAGGCTGCAATCGAAATGGGGCAGGACGTCGGGTCCGTGCTGGTGGACTTGACCCCCTACACTTTCGGAACCGCCGCCCTGGACATGATGAACCAGGACCCCTTTCACTTCGTTCCCCTTATCAGGCGCAACTCGAAGCTCCCCATCAACAAATCGGAAGTCTTCGCCACCGTCGTGGACTCTCAGGAGGCCGTGGATATCGAAGTCTACCAGGGGGAAGATCCCGACGTGCGCAACGACATCCTCATCGGTAAGTTCTTCTTCAAAGGGCTGAGCTCCGTCCCGGCCGGAAATCAAATCGTGCTGTCCTTCGGACTGGATGTGAACGGTATCCTGAAGGTACATGCCCTCGAAAAGCGAACGGGCCGTGATATCCACGGCGTGGTGGAAAATGCCATGCGAAGCTTCGACGAAGCCACCATCGATGCATCCCGCCAACGAGTGCAAACCTTGTGGGGAGATGAAGAAGAAGTGGAAGCTCCAGGCGAGGAAGGCGCGGAAGAGGAAGCCGGAACCGATGTTTCGGCGATCCGGGAAACCATCGAGGAAGCCAGGCAGGTCATGGAGAAGGCCACGCCCGAAGACAAGGAGGACATCATAGACCTCATCGAGAAAATCGAGGACGCCCTCCGGAAAGAGGACATGGAAAAGGCGACGGAATTTCATGAGGAATTGGATGATCTGCTTTTCTACCTGGAATCGTGATTTGCGATGGAATCGCGATCCGCATGGAATGATCAAAGATGACCACCGTCAAGGACTATTGGGAACGCTGTCCCGTGTGCCGTGCCCGCGTGAAGGAGGCTCTTCAGTGCCCTCGTTGCGGACTGGATTTTACAACCATGCTGGAAGCCGCGCGGGAAGCCGAGGCTCTGGCCGGAAGCGTCCGCTACGAGCTCAAAATCGGCCGAAAGCCGGAAGCCTTCCAGGACGCCCTTCGTGCAGCTCAATTGCACGTAACTCCGGAAACGCTCAAGTCTCTTGCCACCGCCGCCCTGGCCCAGGGCCACTATGCTATGTCCCTTTCCCTCTGGCGACGGATCAAAGAGGTAGAGGACGGAGCCTCTAGCCCGAGGAGGCGGGAGGAAAGATCATGAACGGCCTGGACTGGTTTCTGACGCTTGTCGCCATATTTTGCGTCGTTCGCGGATTGTGGCGTGGCGCGATCTCCCAGATCTTCGGAATCGCGGGGGCCCTGGGAGGATTCATTCTGGCCTCGCATTTCTATCAAACGCTGGGCCTGCAGCTCTCCCGCGCCTTCCCGCAGCTTCCCGGGCCCCAAGCCGTCAGTTTCGCGGTTCTCTACGTTCTGACCTGGTTTTCCGTAACCGTGGCCGGCTACTGGGCTGCAAAATTGTTGCGCAGCACCGGCCTCGGTTTTTTGGATAGAATCCTGGGAGCAGCGGTAGGGCTTGGAAAAGCCCTGATTCTGTCAATCATCCTCATTTCCGCTCTGACTTTCTTTCTTCCTCCCAGCAACCCCTTGCTTTTCCAGTCGTGCATGATTTCCCGCATTCAGGAAGCAGCCGCGTTTGTCGTCAGGGCAACCCCCGAGAATGTTCAGAAGCTCTTCGAACAGAAGCGCAACGAGCTCAAACGGTATTGGCCGGACGGCAAGCCCGGCGGCAAAGGAGAGAAGAAGATCGAGACCCAGCCCAATAAAACATCGAACGCCCTCTCCGATGTCCTGCGGAACATTCCTGCAAATGCCCTGCCCCAGGGCCTTCTCGATGGCCTTCAGGGCGGGAAGCCAGACGGTGGATCAAGCGAAAAAACCGAGGGCAAGGAGCAAAAAGGCAAACCTAATCCCCATGTAAAGAAGGAAATCAAGCTTTGAAAATGATCGACAATGGAAACGGTCCCTGGGAAAAAGTCCGCTGTATCTGGGAAATAATCGACCGCCTTCGTGGTGAGCCCGGATGTCCCTGGGACAAGAAACAGACCCCTCAGACGGTTCAAACCTATCTCGTTGAAGAAGCTCATGAAGCCGCCTCCGCCATCCGGGACGGATCCGTGCATGAAGCGGCGGAGGAGCTGGGAGATCTCCTGTTCATGGTCTTCTTCATGATTCATCTCTATGAGGAGCAAAAGGACTTCCGCCTGGAAGAAGTCAGCGATGCCATTTGCGAGAAGATGATACGCCGCCACCCCCATGTTTTCGGTGACACCACCGTTCACTCGGCTCAGGAAGTCAGGGTGAACTGGGAGCGAATCAAGGCGGATGAAAAAGCAGCCTCGGGAAAAACGTCCAAAGCCGGAGGCATTCCCTCATCGCTTCCCGCCCTTATGCGAGCCTACCGGATCGTCTCCCGCGCCTCGCAGAAGGAAGGTGCTTCCTGGGATGACCTGGATGCCCACGTTCGAGCTTTTTCCCGCAAGAGCCGGGAGCTCTGCACCCAGTTGGCCGGCGACGCCCCCGTTCCGGAAGCCGCCTTCGGGGACCTTTTGCTGGAACTGGTCAACCTTGCGCGCATCGAGGGCTATCGCGCCGAAGATTCCCTTCAGGAACGGCTGCGGTCCATGGAAGCAACCTCTTCCCATGAGGAGATATAAAGGATCGAAAGATCCGTCTGCCACACCGCCGATGAGTATGATCGATATGCCGCCCGTGGGTACAATATGGAAAAATAGGGCATTATTCATAGCAGAAGCCTCAAAGTAGCTTACACTTTCTCCCTGTAAATTATCCTATGCTCCTCCCTCGTCATTCCCGCCAAAAGGATGCAGGAATGACGAAAGTGTTAACTGCGGAGACTCTTTTCGGGTTTTCGGGGACTCCTTCGAGGTCTAACACTGTAACACAGTGTTATTGATAGCAAAACTCTCACCGGGGGCCGTCAGAATACCCATGCTTTAGATTTTATTGGAACAACAATGTGTTGCATGGTGTATGACAAGACCGGCACTCGAAAACCCGGAAAGAGCCGAGGCCGGCTACCCACATAAAGCGGGACAGATAGTGGAAGCGGCATCCTGCCGCTTTCTTGCATGAGTAGCCAGCCAGCGGAAAAAGCGGCAGGATGCCGCTTCCACTATCTATCCCGCCTTGTGTGGGTAGCCGCCGAGGTTTTTACGGTTGGGATCGGTTTTGCCCGGGGCAGGTATTTGGTGGCCGAGCAGCGCCACACGGCCGGGGAATCTCTTCAAACCGCCAAAAGAGAAGGTCGCGCGACACCTGCCGTCATGGAATTGCGGTGGGTGTGGTGCTTCAAGACGTGGCCACCGGCAAACGACTGGGAATCTATACGAAATCTTGGGAGTCCGACGCACGGGGATTGAAGTGGACAGTGAAGCCGGAAGGGGGACCCGATCATGCAAAGAGCCATGCGTAAAGCATTGCTCCTGGCCTTTGTTCTGAGCGCTATCGGTTCTTTTGCCGCGTGGGCTCAGCCTCTCCTCATCCTGAATGACGATTTGGGCGAGTATCCCCTGGGAGCCCACATCGCCTGCCTCGAAGATCCCGCCGGTACCCTGACTATCCATGATGTCGCCTCACCTGAATATGAGACGTTGTTCAAGCCCGATCCCAGACCGGTGCCGAACTTCGGCTATACGGATTCGGTCTATTGGGTCCGCTTCCAGGTGGTCAGTCATGCAGAGCGGCAGACGCAGTGGCGGCTGAAGATCGGCGCTCCTTTTATGGATGATATTCGCCTCCTTGTGCCGGACGCCGAGAAGGGCGGGGTTACGGAAGAGCTCTCCGGCAACCTGATTCCCATCGCGAAGCAGGAAGCCCACAGCTACTTATATATCTTCAAGCTTCCCGTGGCGCCGGATCGCCCGCGGATTTTCTACCTCCGCTTCAAGACTCAGGGAATGATGCTGCTGCCGCTTACAATATATTCGGAGGAAGCTTTTTCCGTTCTCAGGCAAAACTTGAGCCTTTTTCATGGCGCCATCTACGGCATCCTGCTCATTATGGCGGCTTATAACCTTATGCTCTACATGATGCTCCGGGATAGGAGCTATGCCTTCCTGGTCTTTTACATCGGCTCGATGCTCCTCCTTCTATTCATCCTCGACGGATACCCTCGATTGTTGTTTTCCCCCTCGATCCACATCTATCTGACCAATCATGGGCTAATGGCTGCTTACGGACTGACCAGTGTGTGCAATCTCCTCTTTGTTTCCGGGTATCTGAACACGCGTCTGCACACGCCGAGGCTGCACCGGTGCCTTCTCGCTCTATTGGCACTCTGCGCGGCAGTCGTGGTCTCTTGCTTCTTCCTCCCGGCTGGATCCACCGTAAAGCCAAACTACCTCCTGGGCCAGCTCGACATTGCATTGCTCTTTGTCATCGGCTGCACCTTGAGCTGGAGGCGGCCAAGGAGGCCGCCGAGGCATCCAACCGGGCCAAGAGCGACTTCGTTGCCAACATGAGCCATGAGGTCCGTACACCGTTAAACGCCATATCAGGCCTGATCCACCTGGCACTGGGCAGGGAGCTCTCCCCCACGGTTCGGGGCTATCTCAGCATGGCTCGAACGGCGGAAAGCTCCCTTTTGAACGTCGTCAACGACATCCTCGACTTTTCCAGGATTGAATCCCGGAAACTGGATCTGGAATCCGTCTATTTCGACCTCCATGAGATCTTGGAAGAAGTATCCGGGGTTTCGGAAGTGAGGGCCGGACAGAAAGGCCTGCGCCTCTCCTTTGCCGTGGACGGACAGGTCCCCCGTACCTTGAAAGGAGATCCGATGCGCTTGAAGCAAGTGCTCCTGAACCTGGTCGGCAATGCCATCAAGTTCACTGAAGCGGGGTCCATCGATGTTTCAGTCTCTGCGAGGGAGGCTGCGGTCCCGGAAGAGGAGCGGATATGCCTGTGTTTTTCCATCAAAGATACGGGCATCGGGATTGGGCAAGAACAAATCGAGCTGCTGTTCGAGCCCTTTACCCAGGCCGATGCTTCGACAACGCGCAAGTACGGCGGAAGCGGCCTTGGGCTTACCATCAGCAAGCAACTGGTGGAGCTCATGGGAGGTAAGATAGAGGTGGAAAGCCGTCCCGGCGAAGGAAGCCTCTTTTCCTTCACGGCCGTTTTCGAAGCAGGTGGCGAAAAGGGAGCAATCCCGACGACACTACTGAAAGAGTCATCCTTTGCCTCTTCCCGGGCCGGCAAGGATCGCCCCCCCGTTTTCGGCGCACGAGTGCTGCTGGTAGACGATAACGAGGTCAACCGGATAGTTGCCGCGGAATTGCTGCAAGATGCGGGAATCGCCGTTAAGATGGCGATAAGCGGCAAGGAGGCGGTGGAAGCGATAGGGCGGGAATCGTACGACCTGGTGTTCATGGATATCCAAATGTCTGAAATGGATGGATACGAGGCAACCCGACAAATCCGGCTGTCGGGGAGCACCGTTCCCATTGTGGCTATGACCGCCAAGGCCATGGCCGGGGAGCGGGAGCGGTGTCTAAGTGCGGGGATGAGTGATTTTCTAAGCAAGCCTTTTGAACCGGAGGACCTCTATCGAGCTGTCGCGCGATGGCTTCCCTTTCGAGGAGAGGATGGAGTCCCGCCCGCATCCACGGTGGCTCCCGAGCCTTGTGACGGGTTGCCTCCCATCGCCTCCATCGATACCCGTCTCGGCCTGCAAAGGGCGAACGGGAATCCGGCACTCTATCGAAGACTTCTGCGGACCGTTGCCGCGAATCATGCCCAAAGCTGCTTTAAGGCCCAAGAGCAGATGGATCGGGGAGCCATGGAAGAAGCCGCAAGGACCGTGCATTCCCTAAAGGGCGCGGCCGGCTCCATCGGAGCTACTCCATTGTTCGAGATCGCACGGGAACTGGAAACAGCTCTCGATGGAAGGAACCTTGGCCGTGCACACTCTCTTTCGGCCGAGCTCCTCGAAGAGCATGAGCGAGTGCTTGCGGCCATCGATGCACTTGGCGGTCCGGGCGAGGTGAGTGAGACGGCTATCCCCGCGGGAGCGTCAGCCGTTTGCCCGGCGGAAGCGAAGGGGCTCATCGATCAGCTTTCCTTTGCCCTGCGGACCCGGAACACGATCTCGCAATCGCTCCTGCACACCTTGAAAGAGACACTCGGCACCGGTCCCCGGGCGACGTACCTGTCGCAACTGGAGCGGCATGTGGCCGATTTCGATTTCGATGATGCCCTGAAGGTGCTACAAGAAATGATGAATGATGAAAATTGAATGCGGGATGAGGAGGGAGCTCCTTTGAACAGTAAAAACAAGATCCTGATAACGAAAGCCGGGAAAATCATCGCGGCGGCAGGAAAGATGAGGCGGCCGGACGATGCGGCTTTGCGGATCCCGGCGCGGCGGTTGTGGCTCATCGTGCTGGGAGCGATGTTGCTTTTCTGGAACCTCGGCGTTGCGGATGCCGGGGATTTGAGCCATTATGCGCCCGGCGCAAGTAATCTCAGGGATCTCTTCGCACCCCTGGACAAAGGAGCTCAGTTTCGCTTCATAACTTATTACTATTCCGCCGAAACGTTCAAAGACGAGCACGGCCGCACGATCAATTCGGTCAACGTCGCAGGCCGTCCGTTCCCGCTGGAGATCTCCCTCAGCTCCCTTTCCTTCGTACCCGTCTTCATCTGGTCTCCGGATTGGAAGCCTCTGGGCGCTGATGTGGGAATGTTCGCGGCTTTGCCTATCCACCAGGTGTCCAGCTCCACGCGCCTGACGAATGTCTTTTCAGGAGTCGTCTCAGAGGATAACCAGCGCTCCTCGGGCCTCGGTGATTTTCGCATACAGCCTTTGTGGCTCACCTGGAGGCTCACCCGTTTCAACATCGGAATGGCGTATGCCTTATACGCTCCCACGGGAAAACATGACAGTGACTCTTCGGCTAACACCGGGCTTGGCTCCTGGTCCCATCAATTCCAGGCTCCCTTCGCCGTCCACTTCGACGATGCCAAATCGCTCTCCCTGGTTGGAGCCGCTACTTATGAGCTCAACCATGAAAAATCCGATGCCCACCTGACTCCGGGATCTCACTTCACCATGAATTACGGCCTGAGTAAGCTCATCCCCTGCGGCAAAGGCCTGTTCGACCTGGCTGCACTGGGCTATTCTCAATGGCAGGTCACCGACGACTCCGGCCCCGGCGTCAACTACGACGCCTCAGTGCATGACAGGGTCCACGCCCTGGGCGTGCAAATCCTTTACAGCCACCCTTCCCGGCATTCCATGGCGGCATTCAAATATTTAAAGGAATACGGCGCCATTGACCGTCCGCGGGGAGATGTTTTTGTATTGACGCTAATGTATCGTTTCTGATCTTGTTTTCGTTGGATCAAGAAAGCATGTGACTCGATGTTCAAGTTTTTCTGCCCTGAAAGGGCTACATAGACCAGCCCAGGGTATTCACCCTGGGAAACGTGACCAACCAGACAACCTCTTACCCTGAAAGGGTTACATAGGAGACACTCTGGAGCCCTTCTTTCTTATGTAACCCTTTCAGGGTAAAAGACGGGTTGGTATCTCCAAACCCAGGGTGATTACCCTGGGCTGGTCTATGTAACCCCTCCGGGGTAAAAAACTTGAACATCGAGTGTGAACTCACCGCCATTCTCGGTATCGGTGAAATAAGCTCAAAATCCGAAAAATAGAGTAAGCCATGGCTCATCATTCATCATCCATCATTCAGCATTGCCCAAGGATTCTCATCGTTGATGACGACCCTGCCAATATCGCCATCCTGGCGGACATTCTGAGGCCCGAGTGCGAGATCTTTGCCGTCAAGAGCGGTGCGGATGCTCTCAAATGGTTGAGCTCGGACAATACTCCCGATCTCATCCTCCTTGACGTTCGCATGCCGCAAATGGACGGCTACGAGGTCTGCCGCCGGCTCCAGGCGGATCCTCGCTGGGAGGCAATTCCCGTTATTTTTGTCACCTCGCTGGATGACGCGGAAAAGGAGGCCCTGGGACTCTTCCTCGGGGCGGTCGACTATATCACCCGTCCCTTCAGCCCCGCCATCGTGAAGGCCAGGGTGAAGAATCACCTGGAGCTCGCGCGCACCCGAAAATCGAGCGATCAACGCTACCAGGCGCTCTTTTCCAGCATGGCGGATGGGGTTGCCATTCACGATCTTTCGGGACGCTTCCTGGAAGTCAACGAGCCTTTCTGCGCCAAAACGGGCTATGACCGGGAGGAGCTTCTCGGCATGACGATTACCGACATCGATTGTAAAGAGGATGCGCGGCTCCATGCCGAGCGGTTCGCCCGGCTGATCGAGAGTGGATACGGCCTCTTCGAGGTCCGCCACCTGCGCAAGGACGGCACATCCTTTCCCGTGGAGGTGAGCGTGCGCTTGTTCGAGCTTGACGGCCACCCGGCGGCCCTGGCCGTGTGCCGGGACATCACCGCACGCAAGAGGACCGAGGAAGAGCGGGACCGCTATCGTATGCAATTGGAGGAGCTGGTTGACCGGCGCACCCGGGAGCTGGAGGAAAAGAGACGCACCCTCGCCGAGCTGGAAAGGGATCTCAATAAGCGAAAGAGCTTCCGAAACATCGTTGGGAAAAGCGAAGCCATGCAAACGATCTATTCCCGCCTGGAAGTACTGGCGGACCTGCCTTCCACCGTGCTCATCACGGGAGAAAGCGGCACGGGAAAGGACCTGGTGGCCGAAGCCCTCCATCACGGAGGCGTGCGGCGCGGCTCCCCCCTGATCCGGATCGCCTGCTCGGACCTTACGGAAAACCTCATTGAAAGCGAGCTCTTCGGCCATGTCCGGGGAGCTTTCACCGGGGCGCTGAAAGACCGGGCCGGCCGGCTCGCCCAAGCCGGCCGGGGCACCCTCTTCCTGGATGAAATCGGCGATATCCCGCCCCGCTTTCAGACGCGGCTGCTGCGCGTCCTGGAGCAAAGGACTTTCGAGCGCGTGGGCGAGAGCCGCTCCATCCCCATGGCGGCCCGCATCGTGGCGGCCACCAACCGCGATCTGGCCGAGATGGTGCGCACCGGCTCGTTTCGCGAAGACCTCTACTATCGGCTCAAGGTCATCGAAGTCCACCTGCCGCCGCTTCGGGAAAGAAAAGGTGACCTTCAGCTCCTGGCGGATTCCTTTTTGGAGGAGCTCAACAGGGAGCTTGGCAAGCACATAGAGGGACTCTCGCCGGATGCCATGAGGGTCATCATGGAGTACCCCTGGCCCGGCAACGTGAGGGAATTCAAGCACGCCATGGAGCATGCATTGATTCTTTGCCGGGGAGCCATGCTGGAGCCGGGGGACCTTCCCCTGGAGATCAGGGAGTACAAGTCCGCGGCACTCCCATTGCCGGCCGACATTACGGAAGACGAGGCCTCGACCATTATGCAGACCCTCCGGAACGTCAAGTGGAACAAGACGGCGGCGGCGCGGACCCTGGGAATGAGCCGACAGACACTCTACCGCAAGCTCAAGGCGCTTGGCGTCGAGGATTCGACGCCGTAGCCAAAGGGGAGCGTCTGGGCGTCTCTGCCGCTCTGTCACGTGCAACACTCTGTTACGTTGAGGATGCCAACCGACTCAGCGGAGATGATGGAAGAATGAAGCCGCTCAGTGCTCTGTCGAGAGCTTCTTCAAGTAGGCTTCGATTTCCTCTTTGGACAACCTCTTCAGTATCTCTTCGGACGGCATAACCTTCAGTAGCTCTTCAAGAGGCATAGCCTTCAGTAGCTCCTCAGGCGGCAGCCCTTTCAACCGTTCTTCAGGCAGTATCCCTTTCAACCGCTCTTCAGGCGGTATCCCTTTCAACCGCTCTTCAGGGGGCATAGTTTTCAGTATCTCATCTGGAGGCATGGTCTTCAGTATCTTTTCGATCGTGAGCTCCGCCATGATTTCTTGTCTAACTTGTTCTCTAAGCTGTTCTCTAAGCTGTTCTCTAAGCTCTCTCTCGTAATCTTCCACGGTATAAGGCATGACTAAACCCTCCATGCGATAGGATGTAAACAACTGATTGATAACCGTGCTGAGCTTGTTTTCTCGCCAATTGTAATGGGATGCGCCGTAGCGGAAGCTTTCCGGTGTTCCGCTGAACAACTGCCAAACAGCGTTGGGCCCGGTCTGCTCGATCTGGCTCAGGACAATGAGTCGAATCAGCCGGCTCCCCCATTGTACCTCGTACACGCCTTGCTCGATCTCCATCGGCGAGACCTCCGTTTCGAGCTTCACGGGGCGGCGGGTGCTCACGGCATACAATCGAAAACCCTCGACCGGCAGCAAAGCCTCCAAAGAGGGGCTTCTCTGCTTGCGATAATTTACATAATGGCCCACCAGCTCATCCAGCGCCCAGGCATCCAATGGCTGGTGCAGTGATTTATAAGTCATCAGGTTATGGCGCGAGAGATTGTCGAGGCCCGCGGGGGGCTCCGTGATCGGATTCCCTGCTTCCTGCTCGATTACCAGGATGTCCAGGAACTGCTGCTTGATGGAAAGGTCTATTTCCATCTCGACCCGGTAGGCGGAGCCGGTAAAGTAATCGCTCAGGGTCAGGCCGAACAGGCGATGCCAGTCAATCATGCTTCAAGGCCCTCCGGTGTGTAGATGGATCGGCGCTAAAATTGCGATTGTACCCGATGGGATCAACCATTTCGAAAACACATGCAGCGCGCTGCGCGTATTTCATCTCATCAGGTACCTGTTAACGAAAGATCATATCATCCGTGGCCCGCCGTGACAATGTCCGCTCTCGAAAGATCGCAGCCCCAGCCCCACTATCGGGCATGGTTCAAAAACCTCTTGTTTCGGGTAACAGTTGCCACCGTCATTTGAACCATGCCCACTATCGCCATCCAGGTCCCGGCTCGGCTGGATCACCGCGCCGTAAATTCGTTCCCCCTCTTTGAGGAGCGGTTTTTCTCCCTCTCCCTCAGGGCTCCCCTTTCCCTCGGACATTACAGGAGATGAAGCCTCGACCATTATGCATACCCTCCAGGATGCCAGGTGAAACAAGGCGGAAGCCGCTCGGACTCTGGGAATGAGCCGCCAGACACTCTACCGCAAGCTCAAAGCGCTTGGCGTGGAGGATTGAACGCCGTAGCGGCGTGAAATCGACGTTCCACCCCCTGACACTCTGTCACATGCAACACTTTGTCAAGTTACAATCTGTAACCTTGGAACACTTCCCGCCATTGTCCCCATCTCGGCTTTGACCCAATAACACTTTGAAAATATGAGCTAAACCTGTGCAACAGGCATGCTAGGCCTCGATGGCATGCCTGTTGCCTATAAGCTTACCGTGCTACACGGATGAGTCAACACGCGGTCGAACAGGCATGTAAAGCTTCTATTCAAGAAAGGGAAAGACAACCAATGAACATAAAGAGATTGCCGGTTGTTCTGTTACTCCTGGTCCTCATGGGCTGGTGCGCTCCTGCCGGCTTCGGCAACATCTTCTCCCTGGCGGAAGCGGCCATTCTGGTAGTTCAGAACTCCAATGACAGCGGGGCTGGGTCGCTGCGCCAGGCGGTTGCCGATGCAAGCTCGGGCGATGTGATCATATTCGATAGCGACGCCGTCATCCGGTTGTCGGCAGGGATACGCATCGAACAAAAGGACCTTACGATTGACGGCAACGGGCATAGCGTCACCATAAGCGGCAACGGGCAAGGTTTTGGGCCTGTCTTCGATACAGGGTACCACCCTGGTGGGACCCCAACTCCGAACGTCACGCTCCGTGGCCTCGCCATGGTAAAGGGCTCTGAGGGCATCTACAATCTTGGAATTCTCACTGTGGAGAATTGCACGATCTCCGGCCACCGCAGTGGTATTTACAATTGGGCGGAGACCGTTACGGTGCGGAACAGCACGATCTCCGACAACTCGGGCGGTAGTTGTGCCGGCGGTATTGAAAGTTGGTATGGAACAGTCACCGTGGAGGGTTGCACGATCTCCGGCAACTCAACCGCCTCCTCTACCTACGGTGGTGGTATTACGAGTTATGCTGGTATACTGACAGTGCGGAACAGCACGATCTTCGGCAATGCTGGACCTTGGGGCGGCGGCATCTATCACCATGGCAATAGCGGTGGCGACGCCTTGACACTGATAAACGTTACCGTGAGCGGCAACACGGGCAATGCAAACCATGGCGGCGGTATTCGCGTGACCGGTGGCGCCCTGACGCTCCGCAACACGATCATTGCCAACAATAACGGCGTCGGCAAGGATTGCGTTGTAGACAATAACGACCTGATCGTCGAAAACACGAACAACCTGGTGGGAGATGGCTCCTGCAGCGACAAAGGCGTGAACTTCCAAAGCGGAGACCCTTTGTTGGGTCCATTGGCGGATAATGGCGGCCCAACCCTGACGACGGCTCTTTTGCCAGGGAGTCCGGCAATCGATGCGGCCGACGTCGCGACAGCGACGGACACCGACCAGAGGGGCAGCTCCGCAGTGGGAGCTCGCGATATCGGTGCGTTTGAATATACCGGGCTCTACACCCTGACCTACACGGCCGGCGCCCATGGCTCGATTACAGGAGTCAGTCCACAGATGGTAAATGAGGGGGGCAGCGGCACGGCGGTGACGGCGGTGCCGGACCCCGGGTATCGTTTCTTGCGCTGGAGTGACGGCTCGGCAGCCAATCCGCGCACGGATTCGAGCGTGAAGGCCAATAACAGCGTAACGGCCCGCTTTTTCAGCATGCCCCCCATAGTGGTGCAAAACTCCAATGACAGCGGACCCGGGTCGCTGCGCCAGGCGATCGAGGATGCGAGCCCGTGGGATATGATCACCTTCGATAGCGACGCCGTCATCAACCTGAGCAGCGTGCTGGCGATCAGCAAGGACCTTGCGATTGACGCAAACGGACATAGCGTCACTCTGAGCGGCGACACGAACAACGATGACCATAGCATTGATGGTGTGAGCGTCTTCAACATCTCGGCCGGACATGACGTCACGCTCCGCAGCCTGCGCATAGCAAGGGGCTATAGCAATTCGACGGGGGGAGGCATCTTGAATGCAGGCACTCTCACCGTGGAGGATTGCACGTTCCAGGAAAACACATCCAATTACACCCATGGCGGTGGTATTTACAATACCGGCACTCTCACCGTGAAGGGTTGCACGTTCTCCAGTAACTTTGCTGATCAAGGCAGTGGTATTTACAATGCCGGCGGGGCCCTTACGGTGCGGAACAGCACATTCTACACCAATCATGGCTCATCCATCTACAGCAATGCCAGTTTGACACGGCCTTTGACACTGATAAACACTACTTTGAACGCAAGCGCTATTTACGTAGAGAGAGGCGCCCTGACGTTTCGTAATACCATCATTGCAAACACTGCCGGCGTCGATTGCAATCTGGACTATAACAAAGCGTTGATCGCCGAAAACACGAACAACCTGGTGGGAAATGGATCCTGCAGCGACAAAGGCGTGAACTTCCACAGCGGAAACCCTCTGTTGGGTCGGTTGGCGGATAATGGCGGCCCAACCCCGACGACCGCTCTTTTGCCAGGGAGTCCGGCAATCGATGCGGCCGACGTCGCGACAGCGACGGACACCGACCAGAGGGGCATCTCCAGGGTGGGAGCTCCCGATATCGGTGCATATGAAAACGACGGACTCACCCTGAGCTACACGGCCGGCGCCCATGGCTCGATTACAGGATTCAGTCCACAGACGGTAAATGAGGGGGGCAGCGGCACGGCGGTGACGGCGGCGCCGGACCCCGGGTATGGTTTCGTGCGTTGGAGCGACGGCTCGACAGCCAATCCACGCGCGGATTCAAACGTGACGGGCAATATCATGGTGACGGCCCGCTTTTCTAACATGACCCCCATAGTGGTGCAAAACTCCAATGACAGCGGACCCGGGTCGCTGCGCCAGGCGATCGCCGATGCGAGCCCGTGGGATACGATCACCTTCGATAGCGATGCCGTCATCACCCTGAGCAGCGAGCTGGCGATCAGCAAGGACCTCACGATTGACGGAAACGGACATGACGTCACTCTAAGCGGCGACACGGACAACGATGGCTCGCCGAATGTGCGCATCTTCAACATCTCATGCCTGCATGACGTCACGCTCCGTGGCCTGAGCATAACGAAGGGCGGCGGCAGCGGCTTCAACGGGGGAGGCATCTTCAATGCCGGCTCTCTCACCGTTGAGAATTGCACGATCTCCCACAACTCAGTCATGTATATTGATGATGAGCTCCATGGATGGATTATCGGTGGTCAGGCCGGTGCTATTCGCAATACCTGGCTGGGGACTCTTACGGTGCGCAACAGCACGATCTCCGCCAACAGTGCTAACGATTTCAACGGCGGCATCGTAAGCAGTGGCCCTTTGACACTGATAAACGTTACTATGGCCGGCAACTCTTGCCCTGGTAGTGGCGGCAACGATATTCGCCAACGCGGTAGTACCCTGACGCTTCGCAACACCATCATTGCCAGCACCGGAGGTCATGCTTGCATAGTAAGTAACACCTTCAACCTGTTTGATGACCCGCTGGTCGAAAACACGAACAATCTGGTCCAAGATGGCTCCTGCAGCGACCATGGCGTGAACTTCCACAGCGGAAACCCACTGCTGGGTCCGCTGGCGGATAATGGCGGCCCAACGCCGACGATGGCTCTTTTGGCCGGAAGTCCGGCCATAGATGCCGCCGACGCCACGAAAGCGCCGTCTACCGACCAGCGGGGCTATTTCAGAGCGGGAGCTCCGGATATCGGTGCGTTTGAATATGGCGGCGCGACGGCCTACACCCTGACCTACTCAGCGGGGGCAGGAGGTTCCATCTCGGGATCAAGCACGCAGACGGTCAATGAGGGCGGCAGCGGCACACCGGTTACTGCAGTAGCAGACACAGGCTATCATTTCGTCAGGTGGAGCGATAACTCTACAGCCAATCCACGCACTGATACCAATGTCACGGCAGATATCAGTGTTACTGCCGAGTTCGCCGGCAACACCCACACCCTCACCTACACGGCTGGAGCCCATGGCTCGATCACGGGATCAAGCCCGCAGACAGTAAACTATGGTGGGAGTGGCACAACGGTAACTGCAGTAGCAGACACAGGCTATCACTTCGTCAAGTGGAGCGATAACTCGACAGCCAATCCGCGCACCGATACCAATGTGACGGCTGATATCAGCGTGACGGCTGAGCTCGCAATCGACATCTACACGGTGACTCCGTCGGCCGGAATCAACGGAAGCATGAGCCCGTCGGCACCTCAGGGGGTAGCCCACGGCTTGACGACATCATTTACCGTGTCGCCCGATACGGGATACCGCATATCTACGGTGAGCGGTTGCGGCGGCACGCTTTCCGGCGCTACCTTCACCACGGGAGCGGTTACGGTGGACTGCACCGTAACGGCGACCTTCGTGGGCAACGCGGCCCCGGTTGCCTCGGCCGACAGCTACGACGTGGATCTTGGGCAGACCGTCACTGTCTCCCCCCGCGGAGTATTGAGAAACGATACGGACGCCGACGACGTCTCCTTGAGTGCGGTCCTGGTGAGCGGTCCCGCCCATGGTGTCGGTATCTTCACTCTCAACGCGGACGGCGGCTTCATCTACCATCATGACGGGACGAGCACGGGAAATGACAGCTTCGCCTACAAGGCGAGAGATCCGTGGGGAGGGGAGTCCGCCGCCACAACGGTCACCCTGGCTCTTCACACCCAATCCGAAGCGGACACCGATCTCTCGGTGAGCCCCTCGAGCAGGCTCTTTGGAGTGGAGGAGCTCAACAACTGTTCTTCGAGCACTCCTGTCCTCTTTACCGTGAAAAACTCCGGCACGGCCTCCCGCACCCCGGGCCCCCTGGAGCTCGATGGTCCGAACGCGGATGAGCTCTCCCTCGGAACCGATGGATGCAGTGGGCAAACCCTTACCTCGGGCGCCACGTGCACGGTCGAGGTCAAGTTCTGTCCAAAGACCGTGGGCTCCAAGGCCGCCACTCTCCTGATCCCCTCCGATGACCCGGAAACCCCCGTTCTCACGGCCTTCCTCCACAACCACGAGGCGAGGTCCGAGGAGGCTTGGCGAAGACTCCCTCCGATTCTCTATTCCTTGAGTGTTCCCGAGGTGATGAGCGCGGGAGGGACCTATACCCTTGCCTGGTCCTTGCTGGGCTACGATGTGAGCTACCAGTCCAGCATCGTCTTCTTCGACTGCACCGGGATAACGGATGGGAGTTGCGGAGCCGACTACAACAGCCGGTTTGCCGAATCCACTCCCTTGACCCCGGACTCCTCCGAAAATGGGGATTGGACCTACAACGGGGTGAGATCGAAGAAGTTCAACTTCGGCTACTCCTTCCAGGTCCCCGGAACACGGGCGGGCGGAGCCCCATGGTCCTCGAGCGGAACCGACATCGTGATCCGCTTCTACAGCAAGGACGAGGCCGATCTCGATGCCGGCAAGGGGAGCCTCTCCCTTCTCGTTCCGGGCAATCTCTCCTCGAGATACTACGATTCCGAGGGACGGCGCATACTCCGAACGATCATTCAACCCTAATGCGTGGTGCGTGGTGCGTGTCGTGTCAATCGATTTCCTCACACGCAGCACGCAACACTAAACTGTAAAGTGGATTCGAACCATGCATAACCTCGGAATATGGGGGGAAAGGACCATGAAGATGCATTCCGGAAGGCTACGGCCCGGCAACGTTCCATTCATCATTCACTACTCATCGTTCATCATTCTACTGCTCCTGGCCCTGCTCGCCCTGGCCCCCCGGGTCCGGGCGGCAGCCACCTCCGCCCAGGACCCGGACATCGCGGTCACCCCTGTTGTCCGCCTGTTTCCGGTCACGGCCCTGGGAGGAGAATCGGCGCCGGCCTCCTTTACCATCACCAATTCCAACGCCACCCAGACCAGGACACTTGGGGCTTTGAGTCTGAGCGGCCCCGATGCGAGCCAGTTTGCCCTGGACGCCGCCCCGTGCTCGGGGGCGAGTCTCGCTGCAAATGGAGGGAGCTGCACGGTTTCGGTAAAGTTTCGCCCAACGAGCCGTGGGAGCAAGGGAGCCATGCTTCTCATTCCCTCCGACGCTCCCGATACTCCGGCCATCGCCGCCTTTGTGACAAACGCCGAGGAGGCGGCCTCGGAGGCCCGGCGGCGAATGCCCCCCGTGCTCACTTCGGTGAGCATTCCGGACACCATGGCACCCGGGGCAACCTACTCGCTCACATGGTCCCTCGAAGGTTACCACGAGGACTATACCTCCTATATGGTCCTGTTCGACTGCACCGGGGTCGCATCGGATTGCGGAGCCAATTACGGAGATGCCTCCCGGTTTGCCGAATCGGACAATGGCCACTCGGTCTCCGTCACCGCGGGCAACTGGCAGTTTAGCGGGGTGAGCGACCATCGGTTCAATTATTCATGGAGCTTCAAGGTCCCGGATAGGAGGGAGGACGGGACCGACTGGCCCGCGGGCGGCACCGACATCGTGGTGCGCTTCTACTGCAAGGACGACATCGACCAGGAGCGCAACCGGGGCAGCGTGTCCCTCATGATTCCCGGCAACCTGGCCGGTGAGTACTACGACACGACGGGCCGGCGGATCGTAAAGCGAATCGTTCCCTGAGTGTAGCTCTCACAACTTTTTTACGGAATTGCTGGAGGCAGTGATGAGGAAAGTGTTTCAGATCGTCGGCGGATTTTTCATGGTGCTGGCCCTGATGGCAAACTCTCAGGCCTTGGGTGAGGCGGGCCTGGCAAAGATCGATCCCGGATCAAATCAAAGCCGGAGCGCCGACGCTCCCTTGCCTGCTCCCAAAGGAATCCGCGCCATACCCCGGGTGGGTGCGGTGACGGTTCAATGGCGCGCGGTGGCAGGCAGCCAGGGCTACAGGATCTACTGGGCCAAGGGAGGGCAGGTGGCATGCTTCAGTGCCCAGGTGAGCGAGGTCGGCCCCGGGCAACTGTCGTGCACGGTGAGCTCTCTTCTGCCCGGAGTATCGTATGGATTCAAGGTGTGCTCCGTTCGCTCCTGCCGGGAAGGTCTGCTCTCCCGTAAGGTATCGGCAACACCGCGGGGCATCGCTCAAGTGAAGCCTGGAATCAGGCTCGCCCTCGAAAAAGCTTCCGAGGGGGACTGGATAGACCGCCTTGAGACGGCACCCATGTCGAAAGCTTTTGCTTTACCTCCTCCTAAAGGATTTAGGGGCATTCCCCTGGTTGAGGGAGCCCTGCTGCAGTGGAAACCGATGGCCGGGAGCACGGGCTATCGGGTATACTGGGAGTTTGAAGCCCCTGTGAGCCGTTGCTCCAACGGGATCGAAGATCTTGGCCCCGATCAGGTGAGCTACCAGCTAGGTGAGCTTACCCCCGGTGTCTCATACCGCTTTCGCGTGTGTACCCTGAAGGATTCGCACGAGGGGCCTATGTCGCGAGAGGTGGCAGTCAGCCCCCAAAAAAGACAAGCCATTGAGGCCGGCGATGGTGCGCCCTGACCCGCTAACCCCGTACAAGGAACAAGAAAATGGAAAAATTGGAAAAAAAGCCCGGGCAACCCGAGACTTCAAAATCCCCCGAGACCGATGCCGGCCCCGATATGATCCGGCGCGATTTCATCAAGCGCTTCGGAGGCTATGCCGCGGGGACCTGTGCCGGTCTATTCGTGCTGATGTCTCCCGGCACATCGACCGTACAGGCGGGCTCCGACGGGGGACCCCTCGGTTACAGGCGTTAGGGCTCCATGCCTCTCCCCCTCGATGCAGCCCTGACACTTTATCCCCTGGGAGAAGAGTCGGTACTCTTTTCCTCGCGAACCCGAAAGCTCTATGGGCTCGACCGTACGGCAACGGCCGCACTCCTGCGGTTACGCCGGGGAGAAAGCCCTGGATCTATCACACGAGCCCTCGGGTTTGGGGAGGCTACCTCACCCTTTGTAACGTGCCTTGCAGCCCTTCTGACCGGGGAAGAAGCTGATGAGGAGGAGGTGTATCGATCTGAACTGCCATGTTCCCTGGCAGTTCCCGAGCATGGAGAGGCCCTTGCCCGATATCGGCTGCTGGAAACGGACTTTGCCATGGAAGGGCCTGAAACGCTGATCCAGGAGTGTATCCTCCCTTATGTCGCTCACTTGAATACGGGCACGAGCGGCCCCATCCATCTTCTTGCCTCGGTGAAAGCCGAAGGAGACGGGTGGCTGCTGCGGCTCAATGGGACGCTCCAGGATGGAGCTCTGCCTTCCGAGCGGCTGGTGCCGGTCTTCTACAGCCGCCTTCGTCAGTTCGCCTACCAGAGCCGCCCCTACCTCCTCACGATTCATGGCGCCGTGGTGACGGGGGGGGGGGAAAACCATCGTCCTGGCAGGACAGTCCGGCTCGGGAAAGAGCACTCTGGCAGCAGCTCTTCTGGCCCGTGGCTACGGGCTTCTAAGCGATGAGCCCGCCGTGATTGCCCCGGCCGGGGGAGAAGTGCTCTCCATGCCCCTCGGATTGGGTCTCAAGGCTGGAAGCTGGCAGGCGGTAATGGCGGACTACCCCGGACTGGAGAGCCTTGCGGTTCATCGCCGCTTCGACGACCAACCGGTGCGCTTTCTACTCCCCGACACCATTCGGCTGGTTTCGAACGGGGAAAGGTTGCCCGCGACGCACCTGGTTTTCCCCGGCTATCGATCCGGCACCCGCGGGAAACTGGAGCCGCTGAGCATCCTGCAAGCTCTTCGTGCCCTTACCGGCTCCGGCTACCAGGTGCCCGAACTGGACACACAGAGGGTGGAGTGCATCTTGCGATGGATAGCCGAGCTGAACTGCTCCGCCCTCACCTACTCATCCACTACGGAAGCCCTGGCACTTCTCGATGAGCTATTGGGCAGCAAATGAACACGACAATCAAGCACACCCCTTTTGGGGTCCGTCGATCTGCCGGGGGGGGCGGTACCGGGGCCTTCCGTGCCCCGGTCAAGCAAAGGATGGAGGATGACAGAAGGTTCCGTGCCTTGCGATATTTTATTCCTGTGCAAGGTCCTCTCTCCCTGGACCGGGGAGGAAGAGGCCCTGCGGTTGAAAGAGACCGCCAGGAAGGGGAGAGTGCGATGGGAAGAAATCGCGTTCCTGGCCAACCGCTCCAACCTGGCTCCGGCGCTGCGAGTGAGCCTCAGGGCCCGGAAGCTCTGGCCGTATACGCCTGTGGAGCTGAGAGGCTACCTCGACGAAGTCTATCGTTTCAATGAGCACCGCAACAGGCTCCTGCTCGAAGAGCTCATCGAAGTATCGGGACTGCTCAACAGGGCGGAGATCCCCCCCTTGCTTCTCAAGGGCGCGGCAGCCCTTGCAACGGGTCTTTTTGCCGACCCGGCCGTTCGCTTCATGTGGGATCTGGACGTGCTCGTGCCCGCAGGCAAGATAAGAGACGCCGTTCATGCCCTCACGGAAGGAGGCTACTTCGTCCCGGATGGGCATTTGCCCCGGGAGGGTAGCCTTGAGGTTTTCTACCTGGCCAAACACTTTGCCCCTCTCGTCAAGGAGGGCGGCAAAGCTGTCGTTGAGCTCCATCGTCGTGTCGTGGAGGATAAATGGAGAGCACTGCTGAATACGGAGGCGGTGTGGCGGGAGAGCTCCTTTTGGGGAAGCAGTTTGTTGCCCGGAGTGGCTTTGGCCGTAATGTCTCCCACCCATCAGATCGTGCACAGCTTCATCCATTCCCAGCTTGCACACGAGAATCATCGTGATTCGCGCCTCGACCTGAGGCAGATGCACCATTTCGCCCATCTGTGCCTGCGCCATCGCAAAACGGTGGACTGGGAACGTGTTGCGGCATTGCGCGAAGAAGGTCGTGCCGGCCGCGCCCTTGGAGTCTACCTCCACCTTGCCCGTGAGCTTTTCGGCGTTGAAATGCCACTTTGCTCGATCCCGAATGGTTATTCGAGACGGTATGCCCTCAGAGCATTGTTTCTCACTCAACGAAGACTCAAGTGGCCGCGGATTCTGAAGGCTGTCCTCGGACGCCTGATGGGATGCCTTTCGGAGCAGAGATTGAAAGCGTGTTATCCATCCAAGGCCAGATGGAGGCGACTCCGCCGCATGGCAGATCTCCTTGCCAGGTATTCCCGGTTGGAGCCATGGAAGGCTTTGATCGGCACAATGAGCCGAAGATACGACTCTTTAGGGTGAGCCGTCCGACCTATGGACTCCCTTTACATTTCACATTGGCTTCCATCAACAGGGTGAAAACCTCAGCACGAACGGAAGTGCTTCGATACCTCGGCATGAGCGGAAATGGCTTGGTCGAAACGATGATCAAGGCCGGCACGCGGGGATGACGGAGCGGTACGGGACAATTTTCACAGGAAAAGTGTAAACTACTTTTGGGCTGTTATGAAAATCCGGCTGTCGGGGAGCACCGTTCCCATTGTGGCTATGACCGCCAAGGCCATGGCCGGGGAGCGGGAGCGGGAGCGGTGTCTAAGTGCGGGGATGAGTGGTTTTCTAAGCAAGCCTTTTGAACCGGAGACCTCTATCGAGCTGTCCGCGCGATGGCTTCCCTTTCGAGGAGAGGATGTAGTCCCGCCCGCATCCACGGTGGCTCACGAACCTTGTGACGGGTTGCCTTCCATCGCCTCCATCGATACCCGTCTCGGCCTGCAAAGGGCGAACGGGGACCCGGCACTCTATCGTGAGGGAATTCAAGCACGCCATGGAGCATGCACTGATTCTTTGCCGGGGAGTCATGCTGGAGCCGGGGGACCTTCCCCTGGAGATCAGGGAGTACAAGTCCGCGGCACTCCCATTGCCGGCCGACATTACGGAAGACGAAGCCTCGACCATTATGCAGACTCTCCGGAACGTCAAGTGGAACAAGACGGCGGCGGCGCGGGCCCTGGAAATGAGCCGACAGACACTCTACCGCAAGCTCAAGGCACTTGGCGTCGAGGATTCGACGCCGTAGCCAAAGGGGAGCGTCTGGGCGTCTCTGCCGCTCTGTCACGTGCAATACTCGGTTACGTTGAGGATGCCAACCGACTCAGCGGAGATGATGGAAGAATGAAGCCGCTCAGTGCTCTGTCGAGAGCTTCTTCAAGTAGGCTTCGATTTCCTCTTTGGACAACCTCTTCAGTATCTCTTCGGACGGCATAACCTTCAGTAGCTCTTCAAGAGGCATAGCCTTCAGTAGCTCCTCAGGCGGCAGCCCTTTCAACCGTTCTTCAGGCAGTATCCCTTTCAACCGCTCTTCAGGCGGTATCCCTTTCAACCGCTCTTCAGGGGGCATAGTTTTCAGTATCTCATCTGGAGGCATGGTCTTCAGTATCTTTTCGATCGTGAGCTCCGCCATGATTTCTTGTCTAACTTGTTCTCTAAGCTGTTCTCTAAGCTGTTCTCTAAGCTCTCTCTCGTAATCTTCCACGGTATAAGGCATGACTAAACCCTCCATGCGATAGGATGTAAACAACTGATTGATAACCGTGCTGAGCTTGTTTTCTCGCCAATTGTAATGGGATGCGCCGTAGCGGAAGCTTTCCGGTGTTCCGCTGAACAACTGCCAAACAGCGTTGGGCCCGGTCTGCTCGATCTGGCTCAGGACAATGAGTCGAATCAGCCGGCTCCCCCATTGTACCTCGTACACGCCTTGCTCGATCTCCATCGGCGAGACCTCCGTTTCGAGCTTCACGGGGCGGCGGGTGCTCACGGCATACAATCGAAAACCCTCGACCGGCAGCAAAGCCTCCAAAGAGGGGCTTCTCTGCTTGCGATAATTTACATAATGGCCCACCAGCTCATCCAGCGCCCAGGCATCCAATGGCTGGTGCAGTGATTTATAAGTCATCAGGTTATGGCGCGAGAGATTGTCGAGGCCCGCGGGGGGCTCCGTGATCGGATTCCCTGCTTCCTGCTCGATTACCAGGATGTCCAGGAACTGCTGCTTGATGGAAAGGTCTATTTCCATCTCGACCCGGTAGGCGGAGCCGGTAAAGTAATCGCTCAGGGTCAGGCCGAACAGGCGATGCCAGTCAATCATGCTTCAAGGCCCTCCGGTGTGTAGATGGATCGGCGCTAAAATTGCGATTGTACCCGATGGGATCAACCATTTCGAAAACACATGCAGCGCGCTGCGCGTATTTCATCTCATCAGGTACCTGTTAACGAAAGATCATATCATCCGTGGCCCGCCGTGACAATGTCCGCTCTCGAAAGATCGCAGCCCCAGCCCCACTATCGGGCATGGTTCAAAAACCTCTTGTTTCGGGTAACAGTTGCCACCGTCATTTGAACCATGCCCACTATCGCCATCCAGGTCCCGGCTCGGCTGGATCACCGCGCCGTAAATTCGTTCCCCCTCTTTGAGGAGCGGTTTTTCTCCCTCTCCCTCAGGGCTCCCCTTTCCCTCGGACATTACAGGAGATGAAGCCTCGACCATTATGCATACCCTCCAGGATGCCAGGTGAAACAAGGCGGAAGCCGCTCGGACTCTGGGAATGAGCCGCCAGACACTCTACCGCAAGCTCAAAGCGCTTGGCGTGGAGGATTGAACGCCGTAGCGGCGTGAAATCGACGTTCCACCCCCTGACACTCTGTCACATGCAACACTTTGTCAAGTTACAATCTGTAACCTTGGAACACTTCCCGCCATTGTCCCCATCTCGGCTTTGACCCAATAACACTTTGAAAATATGAGCTAAACCTGTGCAACAGGCATGCTAGGCCTCGATGGCATGCCTGTTGCCTATAAGCTTACCGTGCTACACGGATGAGTCAACACGCGGTCGAACAGGCATGTAAAGCTTCTATTCAAGAAAGGGAAAGACAACCAATGAACATAAAGAGATTGCCGGTTGTTCTGTTACTCCTGGTCCTCATGGGCTGGTGCGCTCCTGCCGGCTTCGGCAACATCTTCTCCCTGGCGGAAGCGGCCATTCTGGTAGTTCAGAACTCCAATGACAGCGGGGCTGGGTCGCTGCGCCAGGCGGTTGCCGATGCAAGCTCGGGCGATGTGATCATATTCGATAGCGACGCCGTCATCCGGTTGTCGGCAGGGATACGCATCGAACAAAAGGACCTTACGATTGACGGCAACGGGCATAGCGTCACCATAAGCGGCAACGGGCAAGGTTTTGGGCCTGTCTTCGATACAGGGTACCACCCTGGTGGGACCCCAACTCCGAACGTCACGCTCCGTGGCCTCGCCATGGTAAAGGGCTCTGAGGGCATCTACAATCTTGGAATTCTCACTGTGGAGAATTGCACGATCTCCGGCCACCGCAGTGGTATTTACAATTGGGCGGAGACCGTTACGGTGCGGAACAGCACGATCTCCGACAACTCGGGCGGTAGTTGTGCCGGCGGTATTGAAAGTTGGTATGGAACAGTCACCGTGGAGGGTTGCACGATCTCCGGCAACTCAACCGCCTCCTCTACCTACGGTGGTGGTATTACGAGTTATGCTGGTATACTGACAGTGCGGAACAGCACGATCTTCGGCAATGCTGGACCTTGGGGCGGCGGCATCTATCACCATGGCAATAGCGGTGGCGACGCCTTGACACTGATAAACGTTACCGTGAGCGGCAACACGGGCAATGCAAACCATGGCGGCGGTATTCGCGTGACCGGTGGCGCCCTGACGCTCCGCAACACGATCATTGCCAACAATAACGGCGTCGGCAAGGATTGCGTTGTAGACAATAACGACCTGATCGTCGAAAACACGAACAACCTGGTGGGAGATGGCTCCTGCAGCGACAAAGGCGTGAACTTCCAAAGCGGAGACCCTTTGTTGGGTCCATTGGCGGATAATGGCGGCCCAACCCTGACGACGGCTCTTTTGCCAGGGAGTCCGGCAATCGATGCGGCCGACGTCGCGACAGCGACGGACACCGACCAGAGGGGCAGCTCCGCAGTGGGAGCTCGCGATATCGGTGCGTTTGAATATACCGGGCTCTACACCCTGACCTACACGGCCGGCGCCCATGGCTCGATTACAGGAGTCAGTCCACAGATGGTAAATGAGGGGGGCAGCGGCACGGCGGTGACGGCGGTGCCGGACCCCGGGTATCGTTTCTTGCGCTGGAGTGACGGCTCGGCAGCCAATCCGCGCACGGATTCGAGCGTGAAGGCCAATAACAGCGTAACGGCCCGCTTTTTCAGCATGCCCCCCATAGTGGTGCAAAACTCCAATGACAGCGGACCCGGGTCGCTGCGCCAGGCGATCGAGGATGCGAGCCCGTGGGATATGATCACCTTCGATAGCGACGCCGTCATCAACCTGAGCAGCGTGCTGGCGATCAGCAAGGACCTTGCGATTGACGCAAACGGACATAGCGTCACTCTGAGCGGCGACACGAACAACGATGACCATAGCATTGATGGTGTGAGCGTCTTCAACATCTCGGCCGGACATGACGTCACGCTCCGCAGCCTGCGCATAGCAAGGGGCTATAGCAATTCGACGGGGGGAGGCATCTTGAATGCAGGCACTCTCACCGTGGAGGATTGCACGTTCCAGGAAAACACATCCAATTACACCCATGGCGGTGGTATTTACAATACCGGCACTCTCACCGTGAAGGGTTGCACGTTCTCCAGTAACTTTGCTGATCAAGGCAGTGGTATTTACAATGCCGGCGGGGCCCTTACGGTGCGGAACAGCACATTCTACACCAATCATGGCTCATCCATCTACAGCAATGCCAGTTTGACACGGCCTTTGACACTGATAAACACTACTTTGAACGCAAGCGCTATTTACGTAGAGAGAGGCGCCCTGACGTTTCGTAATACCATCATTGCAAACACTGCCGGCGTCGATTGCAATCTGGACTATAACAAAGCGTTGATCGCCGAAAACACGAACAACCTGGTGGGAAATGGATCCTGCAGCGACAAAGGCGTGAACTTCCACAGCGGAAACCCTCTGTTGGGTCGGTTGGCGGATAATGGCGGCCCAACCCCGACGACCGCTCTTTTGCCAGGGAGTCCGGCAATCGATGCGGCCGACGTCGCGACAGCGACGGACACCGACCAGAGGGGCATCTCCAGGGTGGGAGCTCCCGATATCGGTGCATATGAAAACGACGGACTCACCCTGAGCTACACGGCCGGCGCCCATGGCTCGATTACAGGATTCAGTCCACAGACGGTAAATGAGGGGGGCAGCGGCACGGCGGTGACGGCGGCGCCGGACCCCGGGTATGGTTTCGTGCGTTGGAGCGACGGCTCGACAGCCAATCCACGCGCGGATTCAAACGTGACGGGCAATATCATGGTGACGGCCCGCTTTTCTAACATGACCCCCATAGTGGTGCAAAACTCCAATGACAGCGGACCCGGGTCGCTGCGCCAGGCGATCGCCGATGCGAGCCCGTGGGATACGATCACCTTCGATAGCGATGCCGTCATCACCCTGAGCAGCGAGCTGGCGATCAGCAAGGACCTCACGATTGACGGAAACGGACATGACGTCACTCTAAGCGGCGACACGGACAACGATGGCTCGCCGAATGTGCGCATCTTCAACATCTCATGCCTGCATGACGTCACGCTCCGTGGCCTGAGCATAACGAAGGGCGGCGGCAGCGGCTTCAACGGGGGAGGCATCTTCAATGCCGGCTCTCTCACCGTTGAGAATTGCACGATCTCCCACAACTCAGTCATGTATATTGATGATGAGCTCCATGGATGGATTATCGGTGGTCAGGCCGGTGCTATTCGCAATACCTGGCTGGGGACTCTTACGGTGCGCAACAGCACGATCTCCGCCAACAGTGCTAACGATTTCAACGGCGGCATCGTAAGCAGTGGCCCTTTGACACTGATAAACGTTACTATGGCCGGCAACTCTTGCCCTGGTAGTGGCGGCAACGATATTCGCCAACGCGGTAGTACCCTGACGCTTCGCAACACCATCATTGCCAGCACCGGAGGTCATGCTTGCATAGTAAGTAACACCTTCAACCTGTTTGATGACCCGCTGGTCGAAAACACGAACAATCTGGTCCAAGATGGCTCCTGCAGCGACCATGGCGTGAACTTCCACAGCGGAAACCCACTGCTGGGTCCGCTGGCGGATAATGGCGGCCCAACGCCGACGATGGCTCTTTTGGCCGGAAGTCCGGCCATAGATGCCGCCGACGCCACGAAAGCGCCGTCTACCGACCAGCGGGGCTATTTCAGAGCGGGAGCTCCGGATATCGGTGCGTTTGAATATGGCGGCGCGACGGCCTACACCCTGACCTACTCAGCGGGGGCAGGAGGTTCCATCTCGGGATCAAGCACGCAGACGGTCAATGAGGGCGGCAGCGGCACACCGGTTACTGCAGTAGCAGACACAGGCTATCATTTCGTCAGGTGGAGCGATAACTCTACAGCCAATCCACGCACTGATACCAATGTCACGGCAGATATCAGTGTTACTGCCGAGTTCGCCGGCAACACCCACACCCTCACCTACACGGCTGGAGCCCATGGCTCGATCACGGGATCAAGCCCGCAGACAGTAAACTATGGTGGGAGTGGCACAACGGTAACTGCAGTAGCAGACACAGGCTATCACTTCGTCAAGTGGAGCGATAACTCGACAGCCAATCCGCGCACCGATACCAATGTGACGGCTGATATCAGCGTGACGGCTGAGCTCGCAATCGACATCTACACGGTGACTCCGTCGGCCGGAATCAACGGAAGCATGAGCCCGTCGGCACCTCAGGGGGTAGCCCACGGCTTGACGACATCATTTACCGTGTCGCCCGATACGGGATACCGCATATCTACGGTGAGCGGTTGCGGCGGCACGCTTTCCGGCGCTACCTTCACCACGGGAGCGGTTACGGTGGACTGCACCGTAACGGCGACCTTCGTGGGCAACGCGGCCCCGGTTGCCTCGGCCGACAGCTACGACGTGGATCTTGGGCAGACCGTCACTGTCTCCCCCCGCGGAGTATTGAGAAACGATACGGACGCCGACGACGTCTCCTTGAGTGCGGTCCTGGTGAGCGGTCCCGCCCATGGTGTCGGTATCTTCACTCTCAACGCGGACGGCGGCTTCATCTACCATCATGACGGGACGAGCACGGGAAATGACAGCTTCGCCTACAAGGCGAGAGATCCGTGGGGAGGGGAGTCCGCCGCCACAACGGTCACCCTGGCTCTTCACACCCAATCCGAAGCGGACACCGATCTCTCGGTGAGCCCCTCGAGCAGGCTCTTTGGAGTGGAGGAGCTCAACAACTGTTCTTCGAGCACTCCTGTCCTCTTTACCGTGAAAAACTCCGGCACGGCCTCCCGCACCCCGGGCCCCCTGGAGCTCGATGGTCCGAACGCGGATGAGCTCTCCCTCGGAACCGATGGATGCAGTGGGCAAACCCTTACCTCGGGCGCCACGTGCACGGTCGAGGTCAAGTTCTGTCCAAAGACCGTGGGCTCCAAGGCCGCCACTCTCCTGATCCCCTCCGATGACCCGGAAACCCCCGTTCTCACGGCCTTCCTCCACAACCACGAGGCGAGGTCCGAGGAGGCTTGGCGAAGACTCCCTCCGATTCTCTATTCCTTGAGTGTTCCCGAGGTGATGAGCGCGGGAGGGACCTATACCCTTGCCTGGTCCTTGCTGGGCTACGATGTGAGCTACCAGTCCAGCATCGTCTTCTTCGACTGCACCGGGATAACGGATGGGAGTTGCGGAGCCGACTACAACAGCCGGTTTGCCGAATCCACTCCCTTGACCCCGGACTCCTCCGAAAATGGGGATTGGACCTACAACGGGGTGAGATCGAAGAAGTTCAACTTCGGCTACTCCTTCCAGGTCCCCGGAACACGGGCGGGCGGAGCCCCATGGTCCTCGAGCGGAACCGACATCGTGATCCGCTTCTACAGCAAGGACGAGGCCGATCTCGATGCCGGCAAGGGGAGCCTCTCCCTTCTCGTTCCGGGCAATCTCTCCTCGAGATACTACGATTCCGAGGGACGGCGCATACTCCGAACGATCATTCAACCCTAATGCGTGGTGCGTGGTGCGTGTCGTGTCAATCGATTTCCTCACACGCAGCACGCAACACTAAACTGTAAAGTGGATTCGAACCATGCATAACCTCGGAATATGGGGGGAAAGGACCATGAAGATGCATTCCGGAAGGCTACGGCCCGGCAACGTTCCATTCATCATTCACTACTCATCGTTCATCATTCTACTGCTCCTGGCCCTGCTCGCCCTGGCCCCCCGGGTCCGGGCGGCAGCCACCTCCGCCCAGGACCCGGACATCGCGGTCACCCCTGTTGTCCGCCTGTTTCCGGTCACGGCCCTGGGAGGAGAATCGGCGCCGGCCTCCTTTACCATCACCAATTCCAACGCCACCCAGACCAGGACACTTGGGGCTTTGAGTCTGAGCGGCCCCGATGCGAGCCAGTTTGCCCTGGACGCCGCCCCGTGCTCGGGGGCGAGTCTCGCTGCAAATGGAGGGAGCTGCACGGTTTCGGTAAAGTTTCGCCCAACGAGCCGTGGGAGCAAGGGAGCCATGCTTCTCATTCCCTCCGACGCTCCCGATACTCCGGCCATCGCCGCCTTTGTGACAAACGCCGAGGAGGCGGCCTCGGAGGCCCGGCGGCGAATGCCCCCCGTGCTCACTTCGGTGAGCATTCCGGACACCATGGCACCCGGGGCAACCTACTCGCTCACATGGTCCCTCGAAGGTTACCACGAGGACTATACCTCCTATATGGTCCTGTTCGACTGCACCGGGGTCGCATCGGATTGCGGAGCCAATTACGGAGATGCCTCCCGGTTTGCCGAATCGGACAATGGCCACTCGGTCTCCGTCACCGCGGGCAACTGGCAGTTTAGCGGGGTGAGCGACCATCGGTTCAATTATTCATGGAGCTTCAAGGTCCCGGATAGGAGGGAGGACGGGACCGACTGGCCCGCGGGCGGCACCGACATCGTGGTGCGCTTCTACTGCAAGGACGACATCGACCAGGAGCGCAACCGGGGCAGCGTGTCCCTCATGATTCCCGGCAACCTGGCCGGTGAGTACTACGACACGACGGGCCGGCGGATCGTAAAGCGAATCGTTCCCTGAGTGTAGCTCTCACAACTTTTTTACGGAATTGCTGGAGGCAGTGATGAGGAAAGTGTTTCAGATCGTCGGCGGATTTTTCATGGTGCTGGCCCTGATGGCAAACTCTCAGGCCTTGGGTGAGGCGGGCCTGGCAAAGATCGATCCCGGATCAAATCAAAGCCGGAGCGCCGACGCTCCCTTGCCTGCTCCCAAAGGAATCCGCGCCATACCCCGGGTGGGTGCGGTGACGGTTCAATGGCGCGCGGTGGCAGGCAGCCAGGGCTACAGGATCTACTGGGCCAAGGGAGGGCAGGTGGCATGCTTCAGTGCCCAGGTGAGCGAGGTCGGCCCCGGGCAACTGTCGTGCACGGTGAGCTCTCTTCTGCCCGGAGTATCGTATGGATTCAAGGTGTGCTCCGTTCGCTCCTGCCGGGAAGGTCTGCTCTCCCGTAAGGTATCGGCAACACCGCGGGGCATCGCTCAAGTGAAGCCTGGAATCAGGCTCGCCCTCGAAAAAGCTTCCGAGGGGGACTGGATAGACCGCCTTGAGACGGCACCCATGTCGAAAGCTTTTGCTTTACCTCCTCCTAAAGGATTTAGGGGCATTCCCCTGGTTGAGGGAGCCCTGCTGCAGTGGAAACCGATGGCCGGGAGCACGGGCTATCGGGTATACTGGGAGTTTGAAGCCCCTGTGAGCCGTTGCTCCAACGGGATCGAAGATCTTGGCCCCGATCAGGTGAGCTACCAGCTAGGTGAGCTTACCCCCGGTGTCTCATACCGCTTTCGCGTGTGTACCCTGAAGGATTCGCACGAGGGGCCTATGTCGCGAGAGGTGGCAGTCAGCCCCCAAAAAAGACAAGCCATTGAGGCCGGCGATGGTGCGCCCTGACCCGCTAACCCCGTACAAGGAACAAGAAAATGGAAAAATTGGAAAAAAAGCCCGGGCAACCCGAGACTTCAAAATCCCCCGAGACCGATGCCGGCCCCGATATGATCCGGCGCGATTTCATCAAGCGCTTCGGAGGCTATGCCGCGGGGACCTGTGCCGGTCTATTCGTGCTGATGTCTCCCGGCACATCGACCGTACAGGCGGGCTCCGACGGGGGACCCCTCGGTTACAGGCGTTAGGGCTCCATGCCTCTCCCCCTCGATGCAGCCCTGACACTTTATCCCCTGGGAGAAGAGTCGGTACTCTTTTCCTCGCGAACCCGAAAGCTCTATGGGCTCGACCGTACGGCAACGGCCGCACTCCTGCGGTTACGCCGGGGAGAAAGCCCTGGATCTATCACACGAGCCCTCGGGTTTGGGGAGGCTACCTCACCCTTTGTAACGTGCCTTGCAGCCCTTCTGACCGGGGAAGAAGCTGATGAGGAGGAGGTGTATCGATCTGAACTGCCATGTTCCCTGGCAGTTCCCGAGCATGGAGAGGCCCTTGCCCGATATCGGCTGCTGGAAACGGACTTTGCCATGGAAGGGCCTGAAACGCTGATCCAGGAGTGTATCCTCCCTTATGTCGCTCACTTGAATACGGGCACGAGCGGCCCCATCCATCTTCTTGCCTCGGTGAAAGCCGAAGGAGACGGGTGGCTGCTGCGGCTCAATGGGACGCTCCAGGATGGAGCTCTGCCTTCCGAGCGGCTGGTGCCGGTCTTCTACAGCCGCCTTCGTCAGTTCGCCTACCAGAGCCGCCCCTACCTCCTCACGATTCATGGCGCCGTGGTGACGGGGGGGGGGGAAAACCATCGTCCTGGCAGGACAGTCCGGCTCGGGAAAGAGCACTCTGGCAGCAGCTCTTCTGGCCCGTGGCTACGGGCTTCTAAGCGATGAGCCCGCCGTGATTGCCCCGGCCGGGGGAGAAGTGCTCTCCATGCCCCTCGGATTGGGTCTCAAGGCTGGAAGCTGGCAGGCGGTAATGGCGGACTACCCCGGACTGGAGAGCCTTGCGGTTCATCGCCGCTTCGACGACCAACCGGTGCGCTTTCTACTCCCCGACACCATTCGGCTGGTTTCGAACGGGGAAAGGTTGCCCGCGACGCACCTGGTTTTCCCCGGCTATCGATCCGGCACCCGCGGGAAACTGGAGCCGCTGAGCATCCTGCAAGCTCTTCGTGCCCTTACCGGCTCCGGCTACCAGGTGCCCGAACTGGACACACAGAGGGTGGAGTGCATCTTGCGATGGATAGCCGAGCTGAACTGCTCCGCCCTCACCTACTCATCCACTACGGAAGCCCTGGCACTTCTCGATGAGCTATTGGGCAGCAAATGAACACGACAATCAAGCACACCCCTTTTGGGGTCCGTCGATCTGCCGGGGGGGGCGGTACCGGGGCCTTCCGTGCCCCGGTCAAGCAAAGGATGGAGGATGACAGAAGGTTCCGTGCCTTGCGATATTTTATTCCTGTGCAAGGTCCTCTCTCCCTGGACCGGGGAGGAAGAGGCCCTGCGGTTGAAAGAGACCGCCAGGAAGGAGAGAGTGCGATGGGAAGAAATCGCGTTCCTGGCCAACCGCGCCAACCTGGCTCCGGCGCTGCGAGTGAGCCTCAGGGCACGGAAGCTCTGGCCGTATACGCCTGTGGAGCTGAGAGGCTACCTCGACGAAGTCTATAGCTTCAATGAGCACCGCAACAGGCTCCTGCTCGAAGAGCTCATCGAAGTATCGGGACTGCTCAACAGGGCGGAGATCCCCCCCTTGCTTCTCGAGGGCGCGGCAGCCCTTGCAACGGGTCTTTTTGCCGACCCGGCCGTTCGCTTCATGTGGGACCTGGATGTGCTCGTGCCCGCAGGCAAGATAAGAGACGCCGTTCATACCCTCAAGGAAGGAGGCTACTTCGTTCCGGATGGGCATTTGCCCCTCTCGTCAAGGAGAGCGGCAAAGCTGTCATTGAGCTCCATCGTCGTGTCGTTGATCATCGTTCCCACTACTCGTCCACCATCCCCATCTTCTTTGCGAACTTTCCTCCTGTTTTCCATCTCTTAACGCCTCTTGCATCAACCTGGGGGAAAAAAAGCAGTTGCTCACCTTGATACTTCGAAAAAGAGTTACAATCGTTAGCGTTGCCGGTAGTATCAATGGTAATGATCAAGCTTGGTGGGTTCCTGTTCCACTCCGCTCGGGAGCACCTCATTTCTACTTCGTCCATCACTTTGTTCCATTCCGTGTCAAGGCCATCGAAGCCGCGCTTGACGAGGTAGTAATCGGCAATCTTCATCATAGTCTGGTGTGCCGCCGGATACACAATCGCAGCGAATCTCGATCTTCTTATGTATTCGTTCATGGCGTGTTTTGATATCTGACCAAAAATGACCAGAAAGAGCACGACTATCAGGAGTTTGAGACCACAGCCCATCTTAGATTTTGCTTTTCCGTTGAGGTGGGAGTGGGCTTTTCCGTGCTGATTCCGCCGGGGCTCCTTGTCTGAGCCCGTCTCGATTTCACTGTGACTGTTCTTTTCCCCGGGATTTGTCGCATCGGGATCAAAGCGTTCGCCGCAGAGTGGACACTGGATAGACATGGATTCATTGTCGACCGGTGTTGGAGAGACAAAAGATTGTCCGCAGTTGGGGCATGTTATGCCGGCATTATTATCATTCGCCATTGCACTTCCTCCTCTTCGGCTCCTTGCAGGGAAGACACTGAGTGATTTAGCTGCTACCGCGCGTCTCCGCGGCGAAAATAGAAGCGCGAGCCATGTCCGTTCGAAGGATACATATAGCGTAGAAGCACCTGCAATATCATCCGAAAACATGAGAATTCCTTTCAGAAACGAGGCGAGAGTCCCGGCTTCATTTCCGAATGAAATGTGGCAGCTCGCGATGATTTCATTTCCATGTTCCCGAAAGATCAACTATGATTTTTGTGCAGCCAAGGTATCTCAATCTCACATCGTGCTTCATCGACTGATGCCATACAGGAGGAGGTATAGATATAATGATGAGTACATCCGCACCATCCTCGCCCGTTGACGTTACACGAAGAATTCGTGAAAACATCGAGAAGGTAATCTCAGGACAATCCGGCAGGAATGGAGCCATAAGAAAACTGCTCGCCGCCTTTGTCAGCGGAGGGCACGTGCTTCTGGAAGATTACCCGGGAACGGGAAAAACCACCCTGGCCAAAGCCCTGGCTCTTTCCATCGGCGCTAAGTTCACCCGCATCCAGTTCACACCGGATCTTTTGCCTTCGGATATCCTTGGGGTCTCCATCTTCGATCGCCCGACGGAAGCCTTCAGATTTCACCCCGGACCGATATTTACCAATATCCTGCTGGCCGACGAGATCAACCGCAGCTCTCCCAGGACGCAGTCCGCCCTGCTGGAAGCCATGGCTGAAAGACAGGTCACCGTGGACGGCGTCCGCCGCTCCCTCGAGGAGTCCTTTTTCGTCATAGCCACACAGAATCCCGTCGAGCTTGCCGGGACCTATCCACTTCCCGAAGCCCAAATGGATCGTTTTGCCGTCCAGTTCAGTCTGGGTTACGTGAGCCATGACGAAGAGATGAACATTCTTACCTCTCAGCAAAGACGCCACCCTATTGAGGATCTTATATGAAGGGAGGGGTCACACATACACTTTTCACACAAGTTCCCGATCAAGTGCCTTAATGTTGCCGTTATGTGAAGAGTGTAGGTGTGACCCCATGGAATACACCGGCAACTTTACGCCTTCAACAATATTGCAAAAGACGTGTTAGACTTCTCGGTAGCCATCCCCCTCAAGGGATTGCGTTCGAAAAGGGGGGATGGTTCCAAGGGAGCGCAAACCTTGCGGACAAGAGAAAAGGATTGAGGTACGCCGCGCATTTGAATCCAATCGGCTCTCTCAAGCCACTCTGGCGCAGGCCTATGAACGGATTGCTCCACTAAACATCCGTGTGATGTGTACTCGTCCGGATTGTCCAGAGCAACCGAAAGAGGTGTATGGTTAAGAAAGGAAAAGGTCACAAAGGGGTCAGACCTACACTTTTGACACAACAGTGTGAAAAGTGTAGGTCTGACCCCTTTGCCTTACACTCGCAGAGCGTGCAGGCTAATTGAGGGCGCTCCTGCCTTGTCCCTCATTTAACTTGCACATAATCTACCCTTTTTCCATCGATTATCGTGCTCCCTCTCATGATTGCCAGTCGGCGCGGCTGAACTCATGGATCAGGGTGAGCTCTAATGCATCTTCATGGTGGTGAATTTCTTGTTGTCCGCTCCCGTTACGTAGACATGCCTGGCCTTGTCGACGACCATGTCACGCCAGGCTGTATTGGACTGGTATGTCCATTGCAACCTTCCGGCGGAATCGTATTTTATTATGCAAGTACCGGAAAGAACATACACATTCCCGAAACCATCCACCCTGACGATTTTCCCGCTCCCCCCGTGATGACGTCGTACCCACTGCCGAATTCCGTTGGTATCGTACTTGATCGTGGCTGAATCGATATAATGTTTGTCAATAGAGACATCGGACCATTTGGATTCACCCGTGACATAGACATTCCCCTGGCCATCCACCGCGATGGCTCGGGCGATGTTGTCGGTCTTCGTCCTCGAGCCGACAAGGCGGCTCCTTCCTATGTAGTACCTGGTCCACTTATGATTGCCGTCCGCGTCATACTTCAGGGTCCCGTAATTGTATTTATTGCCGTTCTTGCTCAATCCCGCGATATAAACATTGTCGGAGCCGTCCACCGCGATGGCGTTTGCCCAGTCGTCGTCGTTCCAGGCCCCGTCCTGGTGCCTCGTCCATTTGGTGGTTCCGTCCGCGGCTATTTTAACAATGCGATAATCGTAAGGAGGATGATCACCGGTAACGCCATGAGACCTTCCACCGGCGAGATAGAGATTCGAATCTGAGCTATCCAGCGTCATCGCCTCGAAGAATGGAGGCGCGTTCTCATCGCGTTTGACCCACACCCCAAGTTTCATTATTCCAGCCTTAGGATACTCATAATCATAATAACAATCGTATCCAATATAGGGATTCCCGAGGTTGTCGAATGCAAACGAAATAAGGTGGCACTCGCAGGTATCTCCCCAAATAGAAGTCGCCAACAACCGTACCCCGGTGGAATGGTACCTTATTGTCCCCATTGGCGGATTACAATTGGTAACATGAGGGATTGATGCCACTATGTCCACATTACCTAATGCGTCCAATGCAATCCCTCCGTAACTGTAAGGCCAATCGTGAGATGAAGGCCCCAGTCGCTGTGCCCACACCTGGTTTCCATCCGTATCGTATTTGATGGTAACTAGATCGGGACCATACCATTGGCTAATATCATGAGATACCCCTGTAACGAATACATTTCCAGTTCCATCGACGACAATGGTCGTACCCTTGCCATAATCGTCCGTCGGAACTTCATACTTCACCGTCCAATCTATAACAGGGGCTCCAGCTTGGGCTGTAACACGGCTCAACATGCATATCACGACAATCAGTATAATCCAGGGAATCTTGGTTTTCATGATGTCAGCTCCTTTGAAGCCGGGCGATGACGATTTCACCGCAAGACGCTTTGTTTGGGTCGGTTTAAACCGGTAAATCCGTTACTTACAGGGTGATCCCCAAAATCCGTCAAGGTAAGATTCAACAAAGACATCTCTACCGAGGCTTTTCCTGTCCCGATCCCCTTCCAATTCAGGACGTCCAAAAAGGCCTAAGATCTTCTAAATTCATTGCCCGGTTCATGGAGCCCCGAAAATCCTCTTGGCCAAGGCGCGACGGTTACAAAGCCGGAAATTCCGAGGTTCCAAAACAGGGTACGACCGAGGGCCGATTTGGACGCCCTAGAATTCAATCTCCGCTCCCATTTAAACATAGTTCGAGAGAACGGCGCCAAGCGTGTTGTTCTCGCTTGTTGTCGCATGACAAGGGTACCCAAGGGCCACACGAAATTTACCGGAAGCGTAGGTGCCGAATAGAGAATTTATTGCATCGAACTGTCCCATCAAATACCCCCCCCATTGCTCCGAGTTGGCATTATTGCGATAATTATTGCTTTGGTCTTGTCCGGTGGAAACCCCGACGGCAAACATGGTCTTTTCCAGGACGGAAGTCCCGAATTTTTGAGGCCAAAGATCGAAATAGTGTACCTGTCCAAATGATCTTCGACATTACTTTTTGCCCTGAAAGGGCTTCATAAATCAGCTCAGGGTAGTCACCCCGGCTACCTACTCTGAACGGGCACTGGCTGAGCTTTCTTCAC